>Ga0256840_1002047_pt1 | contig 18158 bp, 16 predicted proteins | sample 355202metaG_FD_185969 | JGI IMG/M metagenome (GOLD analysis project Ga0256840, IMG submission 185969) | Hydrothermal vent microbial communities from Mid Atlantic Ridge, Atlantic Ocean - 355-202 | ecosystem: Environmental > Aquatic > Marine > Hydrothermal vents | place: Atlantic Ocean: Mid...
CCTTGCCAGAGGAGGCGCATTATAGGCATTAAACACTTGCCGTCAACTACTTTCTTTAACTTATTTTTCTAATCTTTTTCCTTCACCAAACTGCTTGTTTTTACAAGCTGCTCCGCATCAGAGGAGGCGCATTATAGGCACTGACAAGCTACCGTCAACCTATTTGTTAATCTTTTTTCATATAATCTTTTAGGATTGTGAATTAGTTAAAAAAAATCAATATTATCAACTAAATACCCTTATTCTTTTATTTCTAGCACAGAGTTAAGGTAGTATTAAGCTTGCAAACAGTACAATTTTCCTGTATTTATTCGCCAGTGCTTTTTTAAGTACTTTTGTATAGAATTGTTACTTTATTATAGATAGGGCTAAATATTGTCTTCCCCAACAGATACCCACATTCATTATAGCGATAATGAATGGAACAACATTGTCACCAAATACAACCTTAATAATAATATTGAAGTTGTAATGCATGAACAAAATCACCCTACCCTAGGTTTTAATCTTTCACCAAGCAAGAAAAGGTCATCCCCTTGGTTATATAGAAGCCTTGCCTTAACAACTATCATTACAATCTTTGGAAATATACCTCTACAATCACAGTTATTAGTAACAAAAAATACAAGTATCCAAACTATCGAAATAGCGTCAAATTTGGGAAACTTTCCAGAGACAGAGGCTTCATCATTGCCATCAGTAATCAAGCCTATTGATAATTCAAACCAGATTACAGAATCAGATAACACCCTTTTTGGCTCACATGAACTATCTCTACCCAAAAGAGCAATTGAGACTTATGTGGGTCATGTCGATAATGATACCAGTGGCAAGTGGACTACATACCACGTTAAGTCTTATGATAACCTTACTAATATATTCTATAAGCTTGGCCACCAGTCGATGCTTAAAGTATTACAACAGAATGCCAAAATAAAGAAAGAACTTGCCTCCCTCAAGAGTGGAAGTATTGTTCGAGCCAGTTCAGTTAACGGGGAGCTCTCTGAGCTTGTCTTTACAAACAACAATAGAGATAGCTACGTAATTACACGCAACGATAACAAGTATTCAGGAAAATGGAAAAGCAAAGTATTTGAAGTCCGCCAATCACGTGCTAGTTTCACCATAAAGAATGGATTATTTTTTGATGCTAGAAAAGCTGGGATTGCAAATAATATTATTAAGCAAATTGTAAAAGTCTTTGACTGGGATATTGATTTTTCTCATGACGTACGCGTAGGTGATGAAGTTACAGCTGTATTTGAAGAAATTTATCATGACGGCGATAAAGTAGGAAATCAATACTTGTTAGCTGCCGAATTTGTTAATAAAGGTCGAGAATTTAAAGCGATTCGTTATACCTATAAAGACGGAAAATCTGATTATTTTACACCACAAGGCCGTGAAATGAAAAAAGCATTTATCCGTACACCTATAGCTCATGCGCGTGTTTCATCTCACTTTAATCCAGGACGATTCCACCCTGTCTTGCATAGAATAAAAGCCCACAAAGGAACTGACTTTGCAGCAAGAACTGGCACACCTATTATGGCAACGGGCAATGGCATTATTAAGTCAATTGGCCGCAAGGGTGGATTTGGACGAGCCATTGTAATCCAACATAGAGAAGGCTACACAACACTATATGCGCATATGTCTAGATTTAACAACAAACTAAAAGCAGGTTCTAAAGTTTACCAAGGTGACATTATTGGATATGTTGGTCAATCAGGGCTTGCTTCTGGCCCTCATTTGCACTACGAATTTAAGCTTGCTGGTAAAGCAATCGACCCTATGAAAGCTCCGCTTCCCAATAGCATGTCTCTTAGTTCTCGTGAATTAAGAGACTTTCGCAACAAAGCAGTCAATTTAGTTTTACAATTAAATGTATTACATCGTTTTGTAAAAGCTAAAATTGAAATCAATAGTGCCATTGGCGGTTAATCACATTCCTTTAACCAAAAGCTTCACATGGCTAAATCTATTTATATTGGCTTAATGTCTGGTACTAGTCTTGATGGTGTTGATGCTGTCATGGTTAGCTTTAATAATAACATTCCTACAATTTTAACCAGCCATTCACACCCTATACCTCAAGAATTACAACACAAGCTGATTGAATTTACTCAACCTTGCTGGCAAGGCAGTATTGTGCAATTTGGAATACTCCACCAGCAACTTGGTCAGCTTTTCGCTAATGCAAGTAAAACACTTATCAAAAAATCAAGTATAGACCCGAAAAATATTCACGCCATTGGTAGTCATGGTCAAACAATATGGCACCAACCCGAAGGGGAATTTCCTTTTAGTTTACAATTAGGCGACCCTAATTTAATTACCGAGGCTACGAATATTACAACTATAGCCGACTTTCGAAGTCGCGATATTGCTGCAGGAGGACAGGGTGCACCACTTGTTCCCGCATTTCACCTAAACGTATTAAGCCATCCTAAATTAAACCGTGTAATTCTAAATATAGGTGGTATTGCGAATATTAGTATCCTTCCTTCTCAAGAAAGTGACAATCCTGTATTAGGTTTTGATACTGGACCTGGAAATGGATTAATAGATGCATGGATTCGTTCAAACAAAAATACTAATTTTGATAAAAATGGAGAATGGGCGAAATCTGGCTCTATACAAACCAAACTCTTAAATGCATTACTCGCAGACCCTTATTTCTCCATGCCTATACCTAAAAGTACGGGTAAAGAATTTTTCAATCTCAATTGGCTAGAAAAAATACTAAAAAGTGAATTAAAGAATCATAAGGCAGAAGATATTCAAGCTACTTTAACTGAACTAACAGCTAGAACTATTGCAGATAGTATTAAAAATTTAGACAGGATAAGCTGTGATGAGCTGTATGTTTGTGGTGGAGGCATTCATAATCAATTCTTACTGGAAAGGTTACAATACCACTTACCTAATATTCCGATAAAATCAACACAGATTTTAGGAGTCCACCCTGACTGGATGGAAGCAATTGCTTTTGCTTGGCTCGCAAAACAAACCATGGAAGAAAAAGCAGGAAATTTACCATCAGCGACAGGAGCTAAGGGCCTACGAATATTAGGTGCTATTTATCACGCTTAGACTAAAAATTAAGCGGCTTGAATAGGTATTGCATTAGATAATCGCTCAATACTATTTCCTTCCCCTGCATAAACTAATACAGGTTTAAACTTTTCAACATCAGCTTCTGGCATTTCAGCGTAGGTACAAATAATCATCTTATCACCAGGGCTAGCCTTATGAGCAGCGGCACCGTTAACTGAAATACTACCAGAGCCCGCCTCAGCAACTATGGCATAAGTTACAAATCGCTCGCCGTTAGTCACATTATAGATATGTAGCTGCTCATACTCATGTATATCTGCTGCCTTAAGCAAATTTAAATCTATCGCACATGAACCTTCATAGTCCAGCTCGGCATGAGTTACCGTGACACGGTGTAATTTTGATTTTAGCAATGTTAGATTCATTTATAACTTCCTAGTTACCGATTTAATCAAAGTTCAAGTGTAATATTATCAATCAAACGTGCTTTACCAAGCCAAGCAGAAACTAGAATGACTAGACTTTTATCACTTGCTTTAGCGACAGATAAATCGAACGCGTTACGTATCTCTACATAATCGGGTTTAAATCCATGACTTTCAAGGTTCGCTGTTGCAGTTTTTTGCAAGGCGATATAATCACTCGTACCACTCTGAATAGCATCTCTAATTATTCTCATTTCTTTGTACAAGTTTGGTGCAATTAAATCTCTTTGCTCAGAGGAAAGGTAATTATTACGAGAGCTCATTGCTAGGCCACTTTCTTCTCGAGCGGTTGGAGCTTCAATAATCTCGATTCCAAAATCCAAATCTGCAACCATACGCTGAATCAACATGAGTTGTTGAAAATCTTTTTTTCCAAAAACTGAAATATCAGGCTGAACTAGGTTAAATAGCTTTGCTACGATTGTTGCCACACCCGAAAAATGTCCCGGACGTGAATCACCTTCTAATATTTCGCTTATACCACCCACTTGAACCTGCGTTGTGCCACCTTCTGGATACATTTCTTTGACTGTAGGCAAAAAAACCAGATCAACATTTTCTCTTTTAAGTAAGGCTAGATCATTTTCTTTAGTTTTAGGGTATGCCTTTAAGTCCTCGGGTTTATTAAACTGGGTTGGGTTCAAAAAAATGGAAACTATCACCCGATCAGCAACCTCTTGAGCTTTTCGAACCAAGGATAAATGCCCGTCATGTAAATTTCCAAGTGTCGGCACAAATGCGGTAGTTTCTCGGCTAGAGCGATAACCTCGCATTACCACTCGTAATGCATCTTTATCTTCAACTTGGATCATATTGATACAACCTATCAAAACTTAAGGTTATGAAACAATTAATTTGCCCCCCCCCCTGTTTTTCGTGCTTTTGTAATTTAAAGTTCATTGATTTATTTAGAAAAAACATTGTTCGTTTGTAGGAAAGCTATTATCACGCACCGCAACCACATAGGCAGCTATTGCCTCTGGTATATTTCGACCATTCGTTAAAAAATTAGCAGTAAATTTTGGCGCCATTGATGAAATACCTATCATATCCTGCAAAACAAGTACTTGCCCATCACAAACACGCCCTGCTCCTATCCCAATAGTAGGGATATCTAATTCTTGTGTTAACTTTTCAGCCAAATCAACGGGGACACATTCTAATACAACAGCATCCGCCCCAGCATCTTGCAAAGAAAGAGCATCTGATACCATTTGTTTTGCAACACTTACTTCACGCCCTTGTACTCTATAACCACCGAGTTTATGAACTGTTTGGGGTGTTAAACCCAAATGTGCACACACTGGTACTCCATGACGGGTCATGTGCCTTACAGTTTCTAACTGTGCTTCCCCTCCTTCAAGTTTCACTATATGCGCCTGACCTTCTTGCATCAATCTTGCCGCATTCATAATCGCTTGGTCAGGGTTTGTATAGCTCATAAAAGGTAGATCAGCCATTACCATCGCACGTTTACACTGTGGTGCTACTGATTTAGCATGGTAAATAATATCATCAACCGTAACAGGTACAGTAGAATCATGCCCCTGCATCACCATACCCAATGAATCTCCAACTAGAATTACATCAACTTCTTGCTCGTCAATTACACGTGCAAAACTTGCATCATAAGCAGTAAGTGAAACAATTTTCTCACCCGTTTGCTTCATGTCTCGCAGGGTTTTTACAGTAATTCGCTTAACCATCAATTTTGTACTCTTTAATTTCACTTTTAGCTTCTGGAGAAAGCTTAGTGATACAGTCATGAAGTGAGGCCTTAGTGGCAATTTTCAAGTTTGTTTCTCCCTTCCCTCCTTTATCGTCTATTAAATCACGAAGAGGGTATAACACAAATGCACGCTCACATATTCGAGGATGCGGAACGGTTAAGCGTTCCGTTTCGATAATATTATCACCATAAAATAACAAATCTAGATCTAATGTTCTTGCTCCCCAGTGCTCTACACCCTTACGAACTCTACCATTATCATTTTCTATTTTTTGTAACTCATCGAGTAATGCTTCTGCTTGTAATGTTGTTTTGAATTCAACAACGGCATTAATATAATCTGGTTGATCTTGCGGCCCATGAGGCTTACTTTGGTAAAAATGAGAAATATTAAGGTAATCTAGTTCTGAATGATTAGCCAATGCTTGTAAACCCGCCATTAGATGGGCAACTGAATCACCAAGATTACTACCAAGTGCAACATAGCAAAGAGTTGTTGGGGCATCTGAAATCATTTAGCTACGTTTATTACGCCGTCCTGTTCTATTGCCTCTACCTTTTTTAGGTGTATTAGAAAACGCTTGGCACATAGCTATCTTTTCTTGCTCATCTACTTCTTGAATGAGCGTCCACCATTCACAGTCATCAAATGGAATCTCACCTGCTTTTGCCCGCAAACACATAAAATCATAAGCCGCTCTGAAACGACGGTGTTCTAAAAAACCCATCACTCGACGTGTATTTTTAAATTGAAAACGACCTTGCATCGTCCAGATTTCACGCGTCATATTACTAAATCGGCGAGGCACTGAAATACATTTAACTTGTTCTGCAAAAGCGTCTGTAGCGGCTAAATGTACTGATTGTAAGGCTGGGTTACCTAACTCTCGATACATCACAGAGCCATCTCTTACTTGCTTCCAAAGCATTACTGCAAATAAGAATGCTGGAGTCACTGGCTTACCTGCTCGAATACGTTTATCGGTATTATTCAATGCCGCGTAAACAAGATTAGTATAAGAACCGTTTTCATCATCTTCTGAGAGGCTTTGTTCTGTCCGAGGAAAAAGATGCTCTAACAAATGATAATGTCTGAGCAACTCTAAGGTTTTGACTGCCATACCACCGTGAAAGAGCTTTAATGTTTCATCAAACAGCCTAGCAGGAGCAATATTACCTAACAATACTGATAGCTCGTGAATAGGCGCTTCAGACGCGGGCTCTATCGTTAAATTAAGCTTGGCAGCGAAACGTATGGCACGAATCATTCTTACAGGGTCTTCACGATAACGTACAACTGGATCACCGATCATACGTAACTGGAGCTTCTTTAAATCATCCATCCCACCGACAAAATCCAGTACATCACCTGTTTCTAAATCATAGAACAAAGCATTAACACTAAAATCTCTGCGATAAGCATCCTCAATAACCGTTCCATAAACATTATCATTGATGATACGTCCATGATCCCCGACTTTACCTTTATCACTATCATCATGTGGTGCACGAAATGTAGCAACTTCAAAGTACTCGCGACCAAAATGCACATGAGCTAATCTGAATCGGCGACCTATTATACGAGTAGATGGAAGAACTTCTTTTACCTGTTCAGGCGTTGCGCTGGTAGCAATATCAAAATCTTTAGGATGATGACCTAGCAATAGATCACGAACACCGCCACCAACTAAATAAGCTTCATAGCCTGCTTTAGTTAATGAGGTTAGAATTGAGCGGGCTTTCTTATCTATTTCCCGAGGATTAATACCGTGTTCAGTAGACGGTATTCGTATAGCTTGAGTCATTTAAATGAGGTTGGCCTATTGAGATTTAACAAGCTACTAGCTTATCATATTTGATGACTATAAAAATGGCTAGATTAAGCCTCTTCAAGCTCTTTTTCATTATCATTTTTCGATAACTCCACAGACTCTAGGCTTTGTTTTATAACTGATTGCTGATGAATAAGCTCTTTCAGTTCTTGCTCCTTACGAGCCTTGTCTCTTTCTAGCTTTTCGATAGTCAACTTTTTAAAACGTTGACGCTCATCTAACTCCCTTATTTCATTCCTATGCTGTTTACTGATATCAATTTTTTGATTCTCTAGCATGGCAGATTCTAACTCTAATTCTTTCAGTCTTCTTTTCTTTGATGACTCTGTATCTTCTAGTTCTTTTAACTCAGCTTGCTTTGTCTCTTTGACACGAGCTTTATGACCATTTAACTTATCTTGAAGACGAGATTGCTGTACCAACTCTTGTAATTTTACTTCTTTCTCACAATCTGACTTATCTATAAGCGATTGTTTTTGTAGCTCTTTTTCGGTTAATCCTTCAAGATCTTGTTCAATTAACATAAGTTGCTGTCTTAATCTTTCGGCTTCACTTTCCCATTTCTTTCGCTGTTGATTTAATTGGAGAAGATCCTGCTTATCTAATGCTTGCCTACTTTCAAACTCATTTAGAATTTTCCGCTCCTTTCTCTCTTCCTCCTCCTTTCTCTGCTCAAGTTTTTGATCAACCAATGCTAATTGCTCAAGTTCACCTTGTTTAGATAGGATTTCTTCTTTTAAACGAGAAATATCTTGCTGACCTAAAAATATATTGTTGATATTAGCGTCTTCTAAAGCCTTATGGTCATCAAGCTGTAGGCTAATTTCTTGCTCTTTTAAAGATAAATACTGCTCTATTTGTTCAGTACTCTGTATCGTTAATTGCTGCCTATCTTCAAGTTGCTTCAGCTCCAACTCTGTTAGCTCTTGCTCTTGTTTTAGCTGCAATAAATCTTGTTCTTTTAATTGTCTTCGTAATTCTTCTGAGCTTAAAGAAAACTCTTGAACCGAACTACGCTCTGACTCAATAACTCGCTCAGGTTCTATATCAATCATTTCATCTACAACTATTTTTTCTTCTACTAAAACGTGTGAATCATTATCTTCATTTAATAAGAACTGTTCTATTTGTTCTAATTGCTTTATTGATATATCAGATTGACCTTCTAATGTAGAAAAATAACGTTTTAATTCGCTAATAGACTCTGAATCACTAACCTCTTTAGCCCCCTCATAAAGGGACTTATAAGCCTGATGAAATGACTGATGTGCTGATTCGACATCTTTAAAGCCAGGCAATGAACTTAATTGTTGTCCATCTGAATAAAGCCATGATCCAAACCCACAATCTGTATAAAACTTAGGGGACTTTACGATATGATTAGCTTTACCTTTAATCAGTAACTCTGCTTGACCTAACCAAAGCTTATATTCGTCACTTGCTTTTTGGATACCTACAATGATGGCTTCTTTATTATTATTCATTTTATTCTCAGTTACTATTTGCTTTAGATTATTAGTCTAAATACAATATTATTTTTACTATTATCGATCTAATACTATAGTAACTGACGGACTTTATCCAAAAACAATAGATTATCGGTAGACCAATTTAGGAGAGCCTGATTAAGGCGATGAGAATTCAGCGACAGATTTGGCAAGCTGAAAATAATCGGGCTTGATCAGGCTCTCCTTTAGTCTTTCATACAATATGCAAGACGTTTAATACCTTCTGATATTTTAGCTTCATCTACTGTCACATAACTTAAACGCATGGTATTTTCCTGAACTTCATCACCAACATAAAATGGTTTCCCTGGCACAAAAGCAACTTTCTCTTGGACAGCTTTATCAAAAAGCTTCATGGCTGATACTCCTTTTGGCAACGTTATCCATAAAAACATTCCGCCTTCTGGCTCTGCCACCTTCACATCACCGGGGAAATGCTCACTAATTGCATCCATCATTGCTTGTTTTTGCTTACCATAAAAATGAGTGATTTTTTCAATATGATCATCCAGCGCATTATCTTGTAAGTATTGAGAAATTACCTGCTGTGAAAAATAATTGGTATGCAGGTCTGCTGCCTGCTTTGCAATAACCAAAGGTTTCATTAGCCAATCAGGTGCCACTATCCAACCAAGCCTAAAAGATGGAACAACAACTTTTGAAAATGACCCTAGCAACAAAGTTTGCTCTGGCAAAAGCTCATAAAAATTTGATTTTTGCTCACCTGAGAATCTTAACTCGCCATATGGGTCATCTTGAACTAACAAGATATCGTGTTGAGATACAATTTGCGCAACTGCCTCACGATTCTCTTGCGAGTAAGAAATACCCGTAGGATTTTGAAAGTTGGGCACCGTATAAAGAAGCTTCGGTTTATGCTCTTCTAAGACATCTGCTAACTGTTTCGTATCCAAGCCATTTTCATCAATGGCTACAGTGTGCATTATCGGCTGATAAAGTGAAAACGATTGAATGGCACCAAGGTAACCAGGATTCTCAATAGCAATTGGATCTCCTTCATTTAACAATACCTTACCCAATAAATCCAAGGCCTGTTGTGAACCATTAGTGATTAAAATATTGCTCGGCGATATATTTAAACCCTGTTTTTCTTGATACCGTTGTGAAATCCATGCTCTTAAATCACTATCACCTTCTGAGCTTGAATATTGCAAAGCTTTTTTTCCATTGGTTTGTAACACCTTATGACAAGCATTTTCTAGTCCTTCAATAGGGAATAAATCTGCGCTAGGTAAACCGCCTGCAAATGAAATCACGTCAGGCTGAGTTGATACCTTTAAAATACTTCGGATGAATGATTCGGGTACATTCTGAATTCTATTTGATAGTAAGTTTTTCATTTTTTAACTTCTCAATAAATTTATACGAATTCTACATCTAATTAATGGCTATCAATATATCTAAACCAAAATACTAAAAATCACTTTACGGCACTGCCAAAACAGCACAATTACAAAGATCATCACTTTCAAAAGCTGTTATATCACCTGCTTTTAAATCAGGGACTGGAAATACACGAACCGTTAATGGCTTATTCAAACGAAATGCCATTGTGCCAGTATCACGCATCAGTGCTGATATTTTATTGATGGAGGAATCACCTGGAATGGGCACCGTATCTAATCCAATGCCACACACCGCGCTATACGTTAAAAGTGAACGGATATCAAAATGATTATCTATCGTACCTTGCGCCAGCCCAGTATCTTCAGTTAGAGCCAGCATCAAACCTGAAAACCCAACTAAATCCACACCCTGAATAGATTTGAATACCTTTGTTAATAGTGCTGAGGCTTCAACCGTGCCTGATGCCCCAAAATACTCAACACCCATCGCTTCATAGACTTCAACCATGCTTGAACAGTCCTTAGAAGGTGCAGCCGAGCTATCAAAGCCTGAAAATATAAATCCATCATTGGCTGATTTCTTGACGATATGATTAATTACATCAATATGATATTGGAGTGCGTTACTCATGACATCAAAATAGCCCTTGAAACGCATATTGTAGTTTTGAACATCACTGACTTTATTAAAATCATTTAATACAGCAACGAGAAGATCGGGTGTTTCTAAGCCAATTACAAAACGATTGCCCAATGCGCTCTTGTGATAGCTTGCAGGAAAATAAGGTATCAGCGGATCGCAGTTAAAATTAACGGTGAAATTAAAATTACCTTCCCCTCTTGGTGTAATCTGGCTAATTTTTTCTACAGCTTTTGCTGAGTGCTGTATCAATTCATTATTCAATACACCAGACTCATCCATCTCTACATTTACACAGACATTGCACAAGTCGCCAAATTCTTTAATTAATTCTGGCAATAAACTAATCTCATGTTCGTTAATTGCCTCACCGATAGCAAAGCGAATACGTAAGCCTGATGAGTTGGTGGACGCCAATAAATCACTCAAATATTTGAGACCATTTCTCGCCGTTTCCAAAGTACTTGTATCTAAGTATTCACCAAATGGATTCGTTACAATGCGAATTGATTGCACGATGTAATCTTCGGCTGCAAAGGCTTTTGACAATTTAGAACAAAAATCAGATGCCTTACGGATCTCTTCTTGCCAATTATCTCGCCTTTTGTCCAAAGACAAAAATGTTGTAATTGTTCGTACTTTACATAAGTTTCTATTTTTAAAGGTCATTTATAATCCTATTATTGAGAGTAGCGTCATTCAACTAATACGTTAAACGTATTTAGCAAAACCCGCATAAAAAGCTTCTTTAAATAAAAATAATGCAAATAATAAAAGTAAACCAAAAGCCAAATATGAGAAGTTCTCTTTGAGAAGCCGTGTTCCTAATTTTCCAATCGTACAATAGACAACAAACATGAAGCTTGAAATGAGCAGCATACTCACGCCAAAAATAAGCGCATTAGTGACTGTGTCTGGGCTAAGCTGATTGGCGATGACCGCTCCTGATGGAAATAACAACCATATTTTAGGTGAAAGCAACATAATCAACGCTAGGTTTAAAAAATCCAATTCAAATGCACTATTTTCTTGCTTACTTTTCAGCGTCTTATAAGCTAGATAACCAATGTATAAGCCTCCTAAAATATAAAAAATCAGATCAACTTGTGAGAAGTACTTAGAAACGATATCAACAAATAAAACACAAATAATGGCCTGGCTAAATTGAACGGTAATATTCACGGGAAAGAAGACTTTAAAATAAAACCTGATAATTACAGCAACACTTAGCCTTCTTGTTGCCTCCATAACTGAAATCCATACAGGGCCAGGCGTGATATAAAATATCCCCCAGAATAAAATCAACTTGTACAGAATTCCAGCATCCATAATCTTCACGCTTTAAATAATTTAACTTGCAAGCAACTATATCTTCATGCCATATTAATATACAGATTCAATTATTGCTAACTGATGCAATACAGTTTTTAAAAAATAATACTGTACTCTATCGATTTCCATTAACTGTATATCGAAACTAATCTCAAAACTTAAAAGACAAAGTGTAAAAGAGGTCTTTACTAAAGTATGAATCAGTAGTCTCACTACGGAATAGTACACAAGCTATTGATTATTCATGGGTTCAGGTAAAAAAAGTTTAAATATAATTATATTTGTCACCCCCCTAGTTTTTGCCACTTTTGTAAAAATACAAAAGTGGCAAAAACTAGGGGGGTGACAAATTACTAGAGAATAGACATGACAACACGCTATCAACAGGTTGCAGATCATATCAGTGATCAAATACGTTCTGGCTTACTAAAAGCAGGGGAAAAAACACCCTCTGTTCGCCAATGCGCTAATGAGATGGGTTTGAGTATTTCAACCGTCATACGTGGCTATGAGCTATTGCAAGATCAAATGTTAATTGAGCCTCGCCCTCAATCTGGTTTTTATGTGCGCCCGCAGTATCAACCGTGCATACCACCTGAAATTAGTCAGCCTTTAGAGCATCCCTCTGAAGTTAATTTAGATAGCCTTGCAGTAACATTATTGCAACTCTCACAAGATAAAAACCTTATTCAGCTAGGCACTGCGCCACCCAACACTGACGTATCTTCAGTCAAACAACTTAATCGAATCATGACAAAAATTATTCGTGAAGATACTAGCGAAGCTGGCTGTATAGCAGAATATGATCCACCCCCTGGTAATAAAAATCTACGCCGACAAATTGCTAGGCGCATGATTAATGCAGGGGTAAAAGTACATCCTGATGAAATTATTATTACAACGGGTTGCCAAGAAGCAATGACGCTATGTATACGTGCTGTCACAAAACCAGGTGATACTGTATTGGTTGAGTCACCCAGTTATTTTGGCACGCTTAAAGCGATAGAATCTCTTGGCTTAAAAGCCCTAGAAATCCCGACCGATGCTAAAGACGGTATCAGCTTATCAGCATTGGAGCTTGCAATACGCGAATGGAAAGTCACTGCCTGTATATTAACGCCTAATTTTAGCAATCCTCTAGGTTATTGCATGAGTGATGCAAATAAACAAACACTACGCCAAATTCTCAAACAAAAAAACATTGCCATCATAGAGGATGATATTTATTCCGAACTAACTTATGGCACGCAACGCCCTAAAGCGATCAAAGCATTTGATGAAGAAGGAGATGCTAGCAACGTGCTGTTATGTTCATCATTATCAAAATCATTATCACCCGGTTTACGTATTGGTTGGGCGATCCCTGGGCGCTGGTTAAAACAAGTCACTCATTTAAAAGTGAGTAGTAGTATGGCTGGCGCTACCTTGCCTGCGCTAACCGCCGCACGCTATTTAGAGATGGGGATTTTTGATCGACATTTACGACAAATGCGTCGATTCTATAAAGAACAACGTGACTACTTTTTACATTTAGCCACCTTGCATTTACCAAAAGAAATTCGCCTAACCCACCCTGAAGGCGGTTATGTAATTTGGCTAGAACTAGGTAAAAAAATTAATAGTATGGCACTTTATGATCAGGCGCTAAAAGAAAATGTTTGTATAGCGCCAGGGCCCTTATTTTCTGTTAGCGGACAATATTCAAACTTTATTCGGATTAATTATGGCAAAGCAACTAAAGAACAACTTGAACAAGCAATGATTATTTTGGGCCGTTTGATTACCTCATACTAAAAAATTTCCTAGCCAAACAATAAAAAAGGGCATTAAACAAGAAGCTCGGCACTTTCTAACGGACAAACAATAGCCTTTTCAACCTCAACATCAGCAGGAAACTCCTGTGCTACGACCCAAACCTGTGAAATCACTTCACTCACATCAGGCAAGGCTCGTAACGTTGATTTAGTTCGTTCTTGATCGAAGAATGCAAAAGGCTCATCTAGGAATATAAACTGCTCTTTATTTCCTGTATTAATTGCTAGCTCTTCAGACATTGCCATACGTAAAGCGAGCATTATTTGACGTTGTGTACCTGATGAAATTTCATCAAAGTCCATATAGTCTTTTTTATCATCTGAATATACTTTCACACTCAAATCTTCAGCAATACTAACTTTACTGTATCGCCCTTCGGTAAACTTTGGCAAAGTATTGGCTGATATTTCAGCAATATTCTTATTAAACAAAGCAATGGAGCTAACTGCTGCACGCTGCAAAAGCCCAATAGCGATATTATTTACATCTATTTCCCGCTTACATTTATTCACAACTGTGCTCAATTTTTTAACCGTAGATCGAAGTACTCCCGCTTCATCTGAACGAATCTTTTCTTGATTAATATCCTCTAGTAGTCCTTTTCCAATATCCTCAATTTCTCCATTTTGCTTTTTAATGGATGACGATAATCGTGTAATAGCAGCAGTCATCTCCTCGGGCTTTGCTTTATAGTCTGGGGCATCTTCTGTTAGTTGCCTAATATTTGCAAATTGTTCACGAGGAGGAATAATCATCAATGTTTCAGTCTTGCTGTGCTTTTGCATTGCTTGTACAACACGTTCTGGTAATAAGTTTTCTACCTGCGAAGTAATATGGGCATGACCTTCTTGTATAATATTCGCTACATTATTAGCATCCTCATTCAATCGGAGCATATTCGAACTTGTACGTACTCTGATAAATAGACTCACCAGAAAACCCAACACCGAAAGAATAGCCGCCGGCAATAACCAATTTTCTGAAAATGAATTGAATATTGAGAGAGTATCATCACCAAAATTACTCAAAAACCCCTGCAAACGTTCAGGAAAGTATTGAACCCCAGTCCAAAGCAACCATAAAACTGCACTGATAGGTAATAATATAAAACTCAATAAGCCAAAAAATCCGCGACGCTTTTTAGCACTAGAATATTGGATAGCATTATTTTCATAGGTATTAATATTGTCATCCAGCGCACCAACAACATTCTCTCGTTGCTTTTGCTCATTACCCAATGTTTGCTCTGCATCTATCAGTTCTGGCAACCACGTTTCATCAAGCTTCATTGCATCTAATTGTGCTTGATTACTCTCAATCTCAGGAGTTAATTCATCAATGGTTTCATCTTTTTTCTCATTAGCGATAAGAAATTCTTCATGAAGACGAGCATAATCGCCAATACCTGCCATTTTCTTTATTGTATCGCTCTGCGGATTAGGAGTGGTCAATTCACGTTGAGCAAGATAAAAAGAATTTGAAAAGGCATCATAATCGAAGCCCAATATTTTCAATAGCGCATCTTCGACATCTTGTTCTGTTTCTAAAACAACATCTTGGGAGTCATCTCTTTCTAGCTTTACTGCAATATGCCCATCATCTCGGTTTAAAGATCGATAAAGCGTGTAGTTAACACCCTCGCCATCAATAAACTTTAAAGTAACTTCAGCAAGATCAGCTCCCCAAGCAATAAGTTTATGCAAGTTTTTATTATCTAATACAAAAGTGCGACCATACAAAGCAAAACAGATAGCTTCGCCAATACTAGTCTTGCCTGATTCATTTAAACCTGCAACAGTAATCACACCTTTTTGAGGAATATCATCGACGCTAAGTTTTTGATATTTACGAAAGTTCTCTGCATGAAGCGCTTTAATCAGCATTAAAAATCTCCTTAACTGATTCTTTCTTATCTAGTTTTTCAAGCACTAACTTGACTGCTTCTTGGTATTTATCTAAGTCAAAATCAGCTTGTTGGGATTGCTCTTTAATATCTTCTTTACAGAATTTAGCAAAGCGCTGAACAGCCCCTTCAATATCATCTGTTTTTAACCACCGTAGTTCTAGCTCTGCAGCCATTTTGATATTCTCCAAAAGCTTTAATGAAAAAATTGATAATATTTTAGCATGAGGGGGTAAATTTGGCATAAAAAAAGCCCCATATTAACGATTAAATCAATACAGGGCTTTTGGTAGGCTCTAATCTTAAGGAGATCCTGATTATGACGGTTTTAACTTTTCATTGAGTTGAAAAACTCTTCATTTGTTTTAGTCTTTTGTAACTTATCGAATAAGAACTCCATCGCACCAACTTCATCCATTGGATGTAAGAATTTACGCAATATCCATAAGCTCTGTAGCTCTTCTTCTCCAACCAATAACTCTTCACGACGTGTGCCAGAACGATTAACATTAATTGCTGGGTAAACACGCTTTTCAGAAATTTTACGATCAAGGTGTAATTCCGAGTTACCCGTACCTTTAAATTCTTCGTAGATAACCTCATCCATTTTAGAACCCGTATCAATCAAAGCGGTTGCTAAGATTGTTAAACTTCCACCTTCTTCCAAGTTACGCGCAGCACCAAAAAAACGCTTAGGACGATGTAATGCATTAGCATCAACACCACCAGTCAACACCTTGCCCGATGATGGAACAACGGTATTATATGCACGTGCTAAACGAGTGATTGAGTCCAATAAAATAATTACGTCTTTTTTATGTTCAACAAGCCTCTTTGCTTTCTCAATCACCATTTCTGCTACTTGAACGTGACGTGTTGCTGGCTCATCAAACGTTGATGAAACCACTTCACCACGTACCATTCGTGACATTTCAGTCACCTCTTCTGGACGCTCATCAATCAACAATACAATCAAATGTGCATCAGGCTGATTCGTTGCAATACTTTGCGCGATATTTTGTAGCATCATCGTTTTACCCGCTTTTGGCGGTGCGATAATTAGACCACGTTGACCCTTACCAATCGGCGCAACAATATCAATGACGCGTGCTGTAATATCTTCAGTACTACCGTTTCCACGCTCCATGCGCATACGTTCATCAGGGTGTAACGGTGTGAGGTTTTCAAAGAGTATTTTATTACGGGCATTTTCAGGTGGCTCGAAGTTGATTGTATCAACTTTTAATAATGCGAAATAACGCTCATTGTCTTTTGGTGTACGAATCTTACCAGCGACAGTATCGCCTGTACGTAAACCAAATCGGCGAATCTGACTCGGCGATACATAAATATCATCAGCGCCAGCAACATAGTTGCTATCGCTTGAACGTAAAAAACCAAAACCATCTTGTAATATTTCTAGCACTCCGTCGCCATAAATATCTTCTTTAGCTTTTGCAGCGGCTTTTAAGATTGCGAAAATAACGTCTTGCTTACGTGCACGTGACATACCGTCGACGCCCATTTCTTTAGCAATTTCTAGGATAGCCGAAGGGCCTTTTTGTTTCAGTTCTGAAAGATTCATAGATAAACTTTTGTGTGTGAAATTTGATTGATTATATTAAAAATAGACTTTTAAAAAAATTATGTGATTGGCAGGTTCAGAAAAAGATTGGATTAATTCATTAGAGAATTAAAATGTTTTAGTTTTTGAAATCTTAGCCTGAAGCGGCGACAAACGAAATTAAATTAGCTGCGAACAACTGAGTGTAAGGCTATCATGTGCTTGAAAATTAGTCCAGCCTTCTGCGAACCCTTTGATCGAAAACCTCGTCATTCCCATAAAAATGGAGATCCTCTTGAGTTACAAAACAACTCTAACGGATCCCCAGTAAAAACAAATGGGAATGCGATGATATTTATAAATTAAATATTTTGATCTAGAAATGCAGTCAACTGAGATTTGTTAAGTGCACCCACTTTTGTTGTCTCAACCTCACCATCTTTAAATAGCATTAATGTTGGGATACCACGGATACCATATTTAGGTGGAGTATCACCATTTTCATCGATGTTTAATTTTCCTACAATAACTTTGCCTTCATATTCAGTCGCAATTTCTTCTAAGATTGGAGCGATTGATTTACAAGGGCCACACCATTCTGCCCAGTAATCAACTAATACTGGTGTGCTACTTTTTAATACATCTTCTTCAAAAGATGCGTCTGTTAAGGTTACTATACTCATTTATTGCTTCTCCAGCGAGGTTCATTGATTAGGGTAAATACCCCATATAAGTGCATTATCAAGGCAAAGCTAGAAATTTCAAGTATTAAACTAATAATTTGTCACCCCCCCTGTTTTTTGCCTATGTGGACTCCCTCGTGTCAACAACGAAATGATTAAGATAAAGAATAAAATAATGCGTGCTTATGTACGAGCTCTATTTGAGTAGCTAACTCTGGCTCACTGATATTTACGCGAACT
>Ga0256840_1002048_pt1 | contig 18156 bp, 19 predicted proteins | sample 355202metaG_FD_185969 | JGI IMG/M metagenome (GOLD analysis project Ga0256840, IMG submission 185969) | Hydrothermal vent microbial communities from Mid Atlantic Ridge, Atlantic Ocean - 355-202 | ecosystem: Environmental > Aquatic > Marine > Hydrothermal vents | place: Atlantic Ocean: Mid...
ATTCTAGCTTTGCCATGGATTATATGGCGTAGCATGAAGTTTGGTATGCGCATGACAAGTTTTAGCAATGTGCGTTTTGGCTTTGTTGGCAAGCTTTCAGGTTCATATATTAACTTCCTTGTATTATCCATGGGCGAAAGTTAGGCTAGCTCGATTAATGTTAGAAAATACTCAAGTCAGTACTGATGAAGGTTTTGATGCATACATCACGCAAAAAGTGAAAGAAGGCTCTGCTTTAGGCGACCAAATCGGTGATGCATTTGATGTTGACGTAGGACTAGGATTCTAGCCTATGATCAACGGGAAATGGCATGCACAAGGGAGTGCCGCACAATCTGATGCGACACTCCGTAGCGCCGATGGTGTTTCATTTTATCTTGATGTATCTGATGGTGCTAACTATACAGGCGCCCTAAATACTTTAAAGGTTAGTGATCGCTTGGGTAATGTCGAGCGTAAAGTCACCTTGGAAGATGGCTCAATATTTGCCACTAGTGACAATGATGCCATCGACATGCTATTTAATAAGCACTCTAGTACAAATGGACTTTTACATCGCATAGAATCTCATATGGGCTGGGTTTTTACTGCGTTAATCGTCACAATTTTTACCACTGTTGCTTTCTTTAAATGGGGACTACCGTGGGGAAGCGAAAAAATCGCTCATGCTTTACCACACGAAACCAACCAGCTTATCGCGAACAATACGCTTAAGTTTTTAGATAGGTATATCTTTGATAAAAGTCAGCTTGATTCTGAAAGACAAGATCAAATACGCGAACATTTCAAAACAAAAATTGCGCCACTCAGTGCAGGAGAAGATAGCGAGATAGAATACAAGCTGCACTTTCGCTCATGGAATGATGGTAGCGACGGTATTCCCAACGCCTTTGCGTTACCTTCGGGTGACATAATTTTAACGGATAAATTTGTCGAACTCAGCAAAGGCCAAGACGAGATAGACTCGGTATTGCTTCATGAAATGGGGCATGTCGTGCGTCGCCACACCTTACAAATGGTTATAGAGGGGACATTTGTCACCGTTATAGTGATGGTTGTAACAGGCGACAGTAATGGCCTTGCCGATATGGGACTAGGCTTAGGTTCGTTGATGCTCAGTAGCAACTATGCACGCGACCATGAATCTGAAGCAGATTTATACGCCTTTGAGCACATGCTTGCCGCCAAAATTGATCCTGTCGCATTCTCTACTATCATGAATCGAATGACTGAGTATATGGAAGCACTTGATTCAGACTCTAAGACAAAAAATAAAGATGATAACAATACGGTAAAGGAAGATGAAAAAACAGTTTTAGACTATCTGTCCTCCCATCCTCCCACTGAACAACGTGTAGAGATTGCAAGACAGTATAGTGAGTGCTTTAAAAAAGGGATGACGACTTGTGATATTGTCATTGAGAAGTAACCCCTTATATTTAGAAAGCACACCCCCCTACTTTTAAATGGCAACTAGAACTTTGCAGAGCGCCATGATGTTTGTGCAACTCTTTAAATAACGCAAGGAAGAATAATGTCAGATACAGACGATAAGTTTTACGATAGAGCCGATGAATATATCGATTTAGCCAACAAACAAATAAGCGAAAAATCCAATGCTGTGGATGTTAGTGCTTCCTTTTTATATTCTGCAAGCCGTTTTAATGCTTGGATAAGCGCCGCAGGTTTCAAAAATGGCAAGGAAATGGCGGAAGTAAAAGATGAAATGCTAGAACATTTCGTAAAAGACTATCGCGAGATGCTAGAAGAGAACATGACAGATTATATCGAAAATTTTAATGAATACATGCAGATAAAATAATAGGTTTAAAAGTACCCCCCCCCTAGTTTTAAAGGATGATTCGCTGTAGCCTAGTAAAACACAGACTATTAAGGTAAGTTATCCTTCTCACCTCATATCATGACAAGCACCATTCATATCACTCAAAAAGAACTAAAGAGCTGGGCAGAAGAGCTAGGCTTTCAAGATTTAGGAATAAGTGATATCAACTTATCAAGTGAGGAAACCTATCTAAAGAACTGGCTAGGGAAAAAATTCCACGGTGACATGGAATGGATGCAACGCCACGGCAATAAACGCACCCGACCTGATGAATTAGAGCCTGAAACAATTAGCATTATTAGTGTGCGCATGAATTATCGTCCGCCACAAACGCATGACCCTATTATGATTTTGAACCATCCTGAGCGTGCATATATTTCTCGTTATGCACTAGGGCGTGATTATCACAAAATGATGCGTAAGCGTTTGCAAAAATTAGCTACAAGACTGCAAGAGGCACTAGCAGAGAAAGACATTGATTTGCAGTTCCGCGTATTTGTAGATAGCGCACCCGTGATGGAAAAACCCATTGCCATAAAAGCAGGATTAGGCTGGATGGGCAAGCACACTAACGTGTTAAGCCAAGATGCAGGCTCATGGTTTTTCTTAGGCGAAATTTATACAAATCTTCCTCTAGCAACCTCTAAACCTGTTGAAGAGCATTGCGGGGATTGTGTCGCCTGTATCGACATTTGCCCCACCAAAGCCATTATAAACCCCTATGAACTGGATGCGCGCCGTTGCATTTCCTATCTTACTATTGAACATAAAGGAGTCATCGCAGAAGAATTTCGTGAAGCAATCGGCAACCGTATTTACGGTTGCGATGATTGCCAATTAGTCTGCCCATGGAACCGCTTTGCGAGCGATGCAGAACAAGCAGATTTTGCCATTAGAAATAATCTTGATTCTGCCCAGCTACTCACACTATTCGCTTGGACTGAGGTAGAATTCTTAAAAAATATGGAAGGATCACCGATTCGACGTATTGGTTTTGAGCGCTGGCAAAGAAATATTACTATCGCCTTGGGAAATGCTCCTCCCTCCCCCATAATAATCGACGCGCTTGAAGAAAAATACACCTCTTCATCCGAGATTGTTCAAGAACATATCAATTGGGCACTTCAGCGACTAAAATAGTCCACTTGACCAATTATTGATCAATTTAACTGGTATGATGTGGATTGTTCACGTACTTTCATGAACCTCTAGTACTTAGAGCGCTTCTAATAAAATGGACCTAACGAGAAACAAGGAATGTTAAGTAAAATATCTTCAGCACTTTTTTTGCTCCTATTTAGCACACTGCTTATCACACAAGCACAAGCCGAAATAGCAGCAACCAGTATCTACTCGACCGTAGGAAAATCTGTTTACCAAATACGTGTTATTAATAAACAGACAGGGGATAAATCAAGCATTGGCTCTGGCTTTGTTATTAACAAAGAAAATATTCTGGCAACCAATTACCATGTTGTCAGCGAATACATTAATGACCCCGATCTTTTTCGTCTGGAGTACCTTGCGACTAACGGTGAAAAAGCCCCTTTAGAACTAATTGATTTTGATATTGTCCACGACCTTGCTGTTGTCAAGTCTAAAAAACCTATGGGAACCCCCCTTACAATAGCTCCGTTACCTCCCAAAGGGGCAATACTATTTTCATTAGGTAACCCTATGGATTTAGGCTTTACCATCGTCAAAGGCTCCAACAATGGCATTCTTGCCAAAGCCGAAGATGGCAACATCCTTTTTTCAGGTAGCTTAAACCCAGGCATGAGTGGAGGACCAACACTCAATAAAGAAGGTCATGTCATTGGTGTTAACGTAGCAACCTCTGGGAATGCTATTAGTTTTTTAGTTTCTGCCGAATACTTGAATATTATTCTAGATCGTCTTGAAAAAAATAACTACAAACCTGTTGAAGACCGTTTTGCACACAGTGCTGAACAGATTCGTGCAAGCTCTAAAAAAATAGTAAATAAAATACTAAATAACAAATGGAGCAGTAAACATATTGGCAATATCACCGTGCCTGAGAGGCTCGATAAATCAATACTATGCTGGGATGCCAGCCGTAAACCAAAGAAGGATGATTTATTGCGTTCATACCTCACGACCTGTTCAAATAGAGATAATATTTATGTATCAGATTCTCTAAACATTGGCACAATAAACTACGATTACACATGGATGCAAACAAAGGACCTTAGTCCTACACGTTTTTACCGTCATTACGAAAAAAGAAATCACAGCATTATAGGAAGTAGGGCTAATAAGCGAGATGTGACCAACTTTTCGTGCCATACAGACTTTACCCAGATCGCTTCGCAGGATTTTAAAACAACGGTTTGTCGCCGTGACTACATAAAATATGAAGGTCTAAGCGATATGATGTTTACTACTGCATTAGTAGGCAAAGAAAACAAAGGCTTCCTGTTTAATCTCGATTTTACAGGCACTGATTCAAAAACTGCTTTAAAACTATTTACCCGCATGTTGGAGACATTCAAATGGAAAAAGTAATACTTGAAACGATTCAACGCGGCGTACATCGCTATCATAAAATCGACTCCTTCCCAGTTACTATAGGGCGCGCATTTGACAATGATATTATTCTGCAAGATGTCACTATTTCACCTCATCATCTTGCCATTTTGAATGAAAATGGTGCATACCAAATTCATAATCTCAGCAATGAAAATGGCACTAAAGTTAATAAAAATAAAATTGGCAATGAACCTGTAGAAGTTAGCTTACCCGCCAACCTCCAAATCAGTGGTTTAAAAGCACGCCTACTAGCTACAGACATGAAAGTAGAAGAGACTCGTGTCCAAGACTGCAGTGGTTTGTTCTGTATTTTTAGTAGCCCTATTTGGGCTACACTTTTACTTGTGGTAACAATTGCTCTCTTCTTTGTCGATCGCTATCTTTCTACTCCTGTTGTTAAAGAGCCTCTTTGGTATCTCAGCAATGTTCTACCTTCTGTATGGGTCATGCTAGGTATTGGAATACTCATAGCGAGTATCAGCCGGCTATCAACCCACCGATGGGAAGTTATACCTGCCATCAGTATTGCTTCATTAATCTTTTTAGTACCACAGGTTTTTGAATACATCGGACATTTTATGGCCTACCTGTTTACCTCTGATGGCTTAGGTAGCTGGCTGAAAAATTCAGCTAAGTTCCTCATTATTCCTATATTGCTAGCCACATTTATTGTGAAGACTGTGCATTCAAAATGGCTACCTGCTATTGGTGTAGCAGTACTTGCGTATTCACCTTTCTTGGCATATCAAGTTTTAGGATTGGTTGATGAGTTATCATTAATGTCTGGGTTCTCAAAAGTGCCGTCTTATAGCCACACATTACTACCAAAAGATATTCGTTTAAATAAAACAATCTCCTTGGAGCAATTTGCCAAGGAAGCAGAAAAAGCAACATCTTTGAACGTAGAAAGAATGCTTAAAAAAGCAAAGGAAAAAGAAGAAAAGGAATCTTAAGGAACCTCTGAATAACCTAATTGAGTTCTGCGAGTTTACAAGGCATCAAGTCCTAGGCGTATTTTTTGAAAATGGATACGCCCGTGGCATGGTGCAACAACCCTTCGCAAAAAATAACAACAGCGGAATTGATGCCTTGTAAGCTCGCCCTCTTATTAGCTAGCGCGGCTTAGCTAAGTTTCCAACTTCTTCGTTATTAATTTAACCATAGAATGACTATGCTTAAAATCAATGCCTCGAACTTGACAACTTGGCGTTGCCAGAATTCAGCTAGGTTATTCAGAGATTCCTTAAGACATCATGTAAAACTGGGGGGGTGTACTTGGCCCCCTACATAGATTAAGACCTTTTTACGAGGATACTATCTCAATTTATAAATCTCCCCAGTGTTGCTGGCATGCTGTTAACCCTGCGATAACGGCAGTTTCTGCTCTTAGGATTCGACCACCAAAACTGATGGGCGTCACGTCTTTCATCAACATGGCTTGTTCTTCTTCATCCGTAAAACCACCTTCAGGACCCACCATTAGCGTAATCGCTCGTTTCTTTTCATGAATATTTTCAAGGTTTTTATCAAATCCATCCAATGTATTAATTTTTGGGTGCTCCCCAAGCAACATAGCAATACACTTTTTATCATCAGAGACTTTTTGTAGAAAAGCTTCTATTGTTTTAGGCATATATAATGCAGGGATGGCAGTACGCCCAGACTGCTCACACGCAGCAATAATCACCCCTTGCCAGTGCTGCATTTTTTTATCAAGGCGGTTTTCTTTAATATTAACAACACTACGTTTTGTATACACAGGCTGAATTATGGAAACACCTAATTCAACCGCTTTTTGAATTGCAAAATCCATCTTATCTGGTTTTATTGTTGCTAATACCAAGGTAGTGATGAGTGGTGATTCACGTGTTATAGGGTCAAAACTCTCAATTAAAACACGCGACTTTCGTTTATCTGCTAAGATAAGTTTTGCTTGGTACTCCCCACCATATCCGTTAAAAAGAATCAAATTTTGATCAATCTTTAAACGTAGAACTTGTATTGCATGGCGATGGTTTTCAGCAGATAGGGCCAGCTCTTCACCAATATACATGTCACATTGTTGGAAAAATCGTGATATTTTCATAAACCTTTACGCCTTTAAAAAGCATCTATTTCAATGATTAAATCGTAATCATTTTAAGGCAGATAATAAAGCCTCTTTTTCATAAACTGAGGCTATATGCACATAAGCACCATTTCAGCTTTGTATAATATTATTATAAACTAATATTTCAGTATATTACCATTCTCTGTTATACTCGGAGCACTTTCCCTTGTGATTTTCAGGGGATATGGCTAACCCAGCAGCCTGACTAACAATTTAAGAGGTTAAACATGGAAACGAAAAAACTCGCGATTATTGCAACTAAAGGCACGCTCGATTGGGCATACCCTCCGTTTATTTTAGCATCTACTGCAGCAGCGCTAGGTTATGATGTAGAAGTATTTTGTACTTTTTATGGTTTACAATTATTAAAGAAAGACGTAAGTGACCTACAAGTTAGTCCTCTTGGAAACCCAGGTATGCCAATGAAGATGCCTATGGGTCCTTCTTGGTTCAGAGACATTAACTGGAATATTCCAAACATCATCCAGTCAAACGTTCCTGGTTATGAAGCCGTTGCAACAACTTTAATGAAGAAAACAATTGCTAACAACGGCGTTGCTACAATCGCTGAGCTACGCGAGCTATGCCAAGAAGCAGAAGTTCGTTTCCTTGCTTGCCAGATGACGGTTGAGCTATTTGGCTTTAATGCTGAAAAAGATTTTATCGACGATATTGATTACGTTGGTGCTGCAACATTCTTTGAGTTTGCGGGTGATAGTGATATTTGCTTATACATCTAGTTTTATCACTTATCTCACCGTATAGCACGTCAGCATTATGTTGAAAAATGATCACTTACATCTCTGTAAGCTCACAGATTTTTCTTGACCTGACACGGTTTAAAGACAAGCTAAACGCTAAAAATATCGAGTTAGATAAATCAAAAAGGCCGACATTTATGTCGGCTTTTTTGAGCATCATGCAAAAGTGGGGGGGTGTGCTTCGACTCCGCTCAGCAGAACTACTTTTAAAAACCCTCTAATGCCTTTTTAACAGCTTCTACTAACTCATTATCTTTATCTTCAAAAAAGTGGCTTGCACCTATCACCTTTTGTTGGCTATATTTTTTATTCTGTTTCGCTGCTTTCGCACGCAATGGAGCAGAATCCAAAACCCCTGACAAATCCTTTTCGCCATATAAATCTAGTACAGGTATTTTTATTCTACTAAGATAATCTTCATTTCCCACATTCATACCGATACCAACGTAACCAATTATGGGCGTTTCTGTTTGTGCTTCTTGATAGATTTTTTTATGGGCTAAGTAATAATTTGCCATACGAGAACCCATACTATGCGCCACAAGCACAACCTTCTTTGAGCCTGCTTTTACTAATTGACGAATACCAGCATCTATACGTGCAGGAACTTCCTTCATCAACGGCTCATAATCTTTTCCTGTTGCATCATTACCTAAAATTGGCATTTGCAATGACAGCGTATTCCAACCATCTGCGGCTAATTGAACACGCAAAGGCTGGATAACAGTCTCCCAGTCAGGGTGTATACCGATGCCATGGATAACGATTACACCAACATCTTTAGGATCATCCGCACGTGTATCAATGGCAAGAAAACCTGCCTGCCCATCGTTGAGGTAAACCGCTTCTCCATCCAATAATGAATCTGTGATTTGAGAGGCCCAGCGCTTTTCTTTTTCGCGGTCTGTTGCCGAACAAATACTTGAAAAGCTAAGTGTGCATATCGCAAGCAGGCTAATGAGAGTAGATTTGATTAAACATTGTTGCATGGTAGCTCCTTATTTAGAGCTTAAATGTAGCATAAAAAAAGCGTTTAAGCTCAGGGCTTTTAGAGTGCCAACCACTCTTTTGAAATTGTCTCACCAGATAAATGTTGAATTGATGCAATGGCATTACTCTTGAACTTAGCATGTAGCACATCATCATAAAAAAGCTGATCAATCGCCTTGCTAAAGGCCTCTGTATTTTCATTTTCAACCAGCAAACCATTTACACCATCTTCCACTATCTCTCGCGGCCCTGTTGGACAATCTGTCGCAACTACAGGACATTGCAACGCCAGCGCTTCTATCAACACCATGGGGAAAGCTTCCGTTCGGCTACTGAGCGTTATAAATTTAGCGCCCGCTAAATAAGGAAAGGGATTGCTTTGCGTGCCTGCAAAATGAACTTTATCTTGTAGCTTTAATTGTTTAACTTGAGCCTCAAGTTTACTACATAATTCACCGTCACCCACTATAACAAGGTCACAGTCTTGCTTCGTTTTACTGTTTGAATACGCATTGATAAGCAAGTCATATCGCTTCACTTCATGGAAGCGACCTAAGGCAACTATGTAAGGTTTGGGATGCTGATAAGGTTTATCCACCTGCGCGACAATATCTTCAACATCAACTGGATTATAAATGCGTGATACGTTCTTTAAGCCATAATCACTACGTAAAATGCTGGCCACATCTTCTGAAACAGCAATAATATTATTTACACGTGAATAGGTCAGTTTAACTAAAGTCGATTCAAAAAAACTAAGTTCTCTCGGGTTACAATGTACCGAAAGCGCTGCATTTGGAAAGACCATTGCCGTTGGGAAGTTTGCCGTTTCCATAAAACCATAAACATGATCAAATTGTTCTTGTTTAATTAGCTTACGCAACTTATAGGCGCGTTTAAAAACATTAAAAACCTTCCCTAAGACACTCTTCTTTTGTGGGCAGTCTAAATGAACAAGTTTATCAGGAGCTTTATAGTGGATGTCATCATCCTGAAAAATCACAATACTCACTTCATTATTTTTAGCGAGTGCATTGGCTAGGTTGATCGCGACGCGTTGCCCTCCACCAAGATCAAGATCAGCAATGATGATTGCTATTTTTTTCATTTTGGCACTACTCATTATTTTATAATTGCTTAAATTTTAATCAATCACTAGCTAGAATGTGAACAAAGAGGGATGGGAGGGATTTCTAAACGATTAATGGCAAAACATCATGTAAAAGTAGGGGGGTGTGCTTTGACAAACTCAGGGCAACTACATTTTCTTCTCAGGCTAAAAATACAACTTAAAACCAACTTTATTCAACCATTCTTTTTCTTGCAATAAGTCCGCCTCTAGCAAAGCATTGTTTTTTATCTCATCAGCAATACGTATGTGCAGACTATCTGTGCTTGCTTCTACTTCGGGCAAGATATTATTATCACGTCTTGAGCGGTGCAGTAATACCGCAAGGCGCAATAAAATACTGAGATAACGAATATCTTGTCGTTCATCTTCATGTAGCGTTTCAAAAACATCAGGATTAAGCTTTTTACGATGTGTATTTACCAGCACCGCTAGCCAGTGCTGTCTACGACGTGCAAAACCGGGAATATCTGCATATTCAAGAATATGCGAGCCTTGTAAATGGTGTTTATCGTGGGTAATACTGAGTCCTAGCTCATGTAAATCTGCTGCCCAAGCCAGTGTTTGCCCTCTTTTCTTACGAATTCCCCAATATTTTCTTACTTGTTTAAAGCAATGTAGCGCTGTCTTTTTAACACGTTGAGCATGTATCACATCTATATTAAAACGTTGGATTAAATCTTGCACACTACGATCACGTACGTCTTCGTGCTGGATTCTCCCCAACATATCGTAAAGCAAACCTTCGCGCAAAGCACCGTCCGAGACGGTCATCGACTCGATATTCAGTGACTCAAAAATAGCGATTAGTATTGCTAAACCACCAGCATAAACAGGGGCTCGTTCATGCTTTAGCCCAGGCAATTCAAGTTGCTCAATATTGCCAAAGGCAATTAAACGCTCCCGTAAGACATAAAGATTTTCAAGCGTTATCCCAAACTGACTTAAACCTAGCTCTAAAATAATGGCACGAGTGGCTTTGATTGAACCCGATGAGCCTGTCGCGTGCTTCCAGTTATCAGATGAAAATGCACGCTGTATCGGCATAATTTCTAAACGTAAAGCGGTATCTGCTGATTGCCATTTTTCCGCTCCAAGGTTGCCATCAGGAAAGAATCGCTTAGTCACGCTGACTGAACCTATATTGATGCTTTCCAATATTTTTGGCTCAAATTTTTTACCGATGATAATTTCCGTACTTCCACCACCAATATCTATAACGAGCTGTTTGCCTTCATCATCCGAAAGTGTGTGTGATACGCCCAAATAAACGAGGCGAGCTTCTTCGTGCCCAGGGATAATTTCTATGCGATGCCCTAAGGCTTTATTTGCTTTACGTAAAAAAGCAGCAGAGCCTTTCATTGTGCGTAGTGTATTTGTTCCTGCTGCACGTACAGACTCATGAGGAAGGTGACGAATACGATCACCAAAGCGTTGCAAACAACCCAATGCTTTTTGTGCAACAGCCTCATCCATATTATTATTTGCATCTAAACCACCACGCAAGCGAACCATTTCTTTGATTTGGTCAATCATGGAGATATTGCCATGCTCATCAACTCGCGCAACAAGCATGTGGAAGCTATTCGAACCAAGATCGACAGCAGCAATTGTTTCGGGATATGCTTGGCTTTCTTCTGTTTTTATTTCGCTCATGGGCACTAACTTTAACCTGCAATAGCAACCAAATCAATGAGCTATATCTATTTAGAGAAAGCAAATATAGCTATAAAAACTCTTTGACTAACTGAAAGTAAACAAACACTATGACAGCATGATTTTTTACAAAAATGGCATAATGTAATGAGAGGCTTATTTGTCACTGGCACAGATACCAATGTAGGTAAAACGTGGGTTGGCCAACATCTGATTTCCACCTTGTGTAAAAACGAGATCAATGTTATTCCTCGTAAACCTATTGAATCAGGCTGGGATAAAAACAATGAAGAAAGTTCTGATGCTTGGCTTTTAGCGAAGGCAGCTAATCAATTAGATCAATTAGATAGCGTGTGCCAAAATCGATTTAGTCACCCCATTTCACCCGTAAGAGCGGCAGCGCTTGAAGGAGTTACACTATCAATTGCTACACTAAAAGAACAATGCACACCCCCTCACTTTTATATGACTAAATCCAATAATATAAAAGATGACTTTTTATATGTGGAAGGTGCGGGTGGCTTTTATTCTCCGTTGTGTGCCGATGGCCTTAATGCAGATTTAGCAAGTGCTTTGGAACTACCTATTTTACTAGTGACTGAAAACAGGCTGGGATGCATTAACCAAGTCTTACTCACGCTAGAAGCGATTAAGCGAAGAAACCTAGTATTGAGTGCAATTGTTCTTAATGATGTTTCTAAAAATGAGGGTAATCCAGAATTTAATAGCACCATGAATAATCATGAAGACTTATCAGACATGGTTTCTTGCCCTATTATACCCATTCAACACAATCAAAATAATAGTGCTTTTGATGAGCTGGCTTTATTATTTTTGAGCTAAATAAACACAAACTATACTACTTTTTAGATCTTCTGCGTTTTTTGCGCTTTCTTGATTTTTTTCTACTTATATCAAGCGATCTAACCGTCGTAACTTGTGACAAAATTTTCACTACACCCATATGGCGTAAATGCCGTGCCAAGCCTAATGCCGTCTTACCATCGGAGTTTCGTATATTAGGGTCAACCCCTACTTTTAAAAAATATTGAACAGATTGCCAATGACCGTAGCGTGCTGCCACATGGAGTGGCGTCCAGTTTTTATCAGTTCTCTTAGTAGGGTCAAGCCCATGTTTAACCAATACTTTTGCAACATCAGTGAGTCCTCGTGAACTAGCGGTATGAAGCAAGGTAACACCTTTTGCGCCTTTTTCATTAATATCCGCACCGTTTTTAAGTAAACGAATAACCATTGATGCCCAACCCCTTGAAACGGCAATACCGAGAGGTGTTTCGCCTTTATAGTTCTTATAAACTGGTCGGATGCCCGACTTTAACAACTGATCCGCTCTTGCTGTATTTCCAGCTTTTAAGGCACGAAATAACTCTTCTTCCAATTCAGGATTCACCTGAACTACTTTCTTGACTTTTACAGCACTCTTCGCTCTTTTGTTATCGGGATTTTTATCTTGTGAATTTGCACTAAGTTTAGGCTTACTTTTTGAACTAGATGATAACGCAAGTAGTACATCATTAGGAATTGGATTTCCTTTCGCATCAAGGAAAACACCTTGTTGTTTGGACTCAGCAATTGTACTAATTCCAAAGCTTGTAGTTACAAGCAACAAAATAAAAATACGCTGTATTCGTATATATGAAAGTTTATTTTTAGCCATGCTCGTTCCCTGAACAAATATTATTTTTATCTATTCTAACAGATCATTAGGGAAAATTTTATTGATTGATAAATAAGCACTTAGAAAGAAGGTACACCCCCCCACTTTTACATGAACTAATACTGATAATCTCTAAACACTCCAATCATCACACCTTGTATCTCAACCTGTTCTGCTGGGTAAAACATGGATTCCATTTGGCTATTTGCGGGCCGTAGTTCTACAACACCCGTATCTTTGGGATGATAATATTTCAGTGTTGCTTCATATCGATCAACCAAAGCAACAATAATATTTCCTTCTCTAGCATAATTCTGTTTTTGGATGACGACATAGTCTTCATCCCAAATGCCTGCTTCTATCATTGAGTCACCCGCAATTTTTAGTATGTAGCGGTTAGGTCCATAAAAGAGCTGAGCCATATTGATATTTTGCTCATCAGGAATTGCCTCAATTGGACAACCCGCAGCAATACGTCCCATATAAGGCAAACTACTACCCTCTTCTTCAAAAGGCTCAGTTAGTTGATAAGCTGATTTACCTTCCGCTTCTTGTAGGTAATTATTATTAATTAATGTACGGATATGTTTATGGATAGTGCTACGGCCGATACCCAGCTCTTGCCCCACCTCTTCCAAGGTTGGCAAATACCCCATCTCTTGTGCGAGTTGCTTGATAGTCTGTAGAACTAATGACTGTTTTGATGTTAGCATCTTTCGTTCTCTCTTTGTTGTCTCTTTTATTATCTGTAGCTTGCTTTATAGCGAACAAAAAAGAAACTTGCAAGGAATAAATACCATCAAACGAATAAACCTTTATAAAACAAGAAACTCATACTCCTTATAGAAAAAAACGATAAGTTGCTTTTTAATCAGTTTTTGGTACTTCATTTTATTATTAAAACCAATTCTATATCGCTGAAAACAAAAGAAATTAATAAAATTAATCGGCATATCATTCTAGTTCTTAGAAAAGATAAATCTTTATAGCTTTTAGACTAGCGGCATAAAAACTGTTCAAATTCTCTTAACAGCAAGCTCATTTTGTAATACTATTATTACACGGGTGTCGTCTAGGATATTCGAGGAGTAAACGGGAAATCCCTTGAGCCTAATTTTATATTACAGGGATTTGACAAAGTTTTGTGAGCATGACCGCTACGGTGGTAAGCCTAATGAATTTTTGAGAGTCCCGTCTTGAGCCTTTACTGGTTCAAGGTCAATGTTTACTTCACGATAATCTTGGTAGGCACCCTTTTTTATTGCCTCTTTTATGGCCTCAAATGTAAAACTTCATTCTTCTAAGAATCACATGCTCTTGGTATTTTTTGTACGCTTGCTCTAGGGTCAACTTTTTTTGTCCATTTAAGCACAGGCGCATTACTGCCGAATGGCTCATCATAATCAATCCAGTAAACTTCTTTTTTCTTTTTACGTGCAGTATATTTTGCGTCATATCCTAAAAAACGGACGTATTCTGAGTGTCTTCGCGCTTTATCTAGATCATCAAAAAATCCTAGAGAAATAGCATTTTTATACGGCCCTGACTCTATTATTTTATAATTTTTTATTTTATGTCTTTTAATCTCTGTTATCACTTTTTCTGCCTTCTCTCGAGAAGGAAATGCTTGCAAATATACTAAGAAATTTAGCGTTTGCATTGTTTTTTGTTTGCGAATAACAATTGCTAAACCAAAACTTCGAATATTTTTTGCTATAAGCTGAGCTGTTTTTGAACTCCCAAATGGCCCTAAGGTATAACAACTACTTTGCAACTGTGAGTTTTTGCTTTGGTAGACATAACTATTTACTGTTGGTATTAAAATTACAGGAGGTATTCCATCTTTTGTTCTTTTAGGTGGCACATAATCATTACTACCAAGGGTCATTGCCCAGATAAAGTAAGCTACATTTGATATCAAAAGAGCAACAACAATTATTTGCATCATTACTTTCATGATGGCAGCTTAATTGTTGAAATGACTTTTAAGCCCTGTATCACAAGGTCTTTCACAAAGGTAAAATCTGTCTTTAAATATGGAATCATCTCGTTAGCTGAACCACCACAAATAAACTTTTTAATTATTATGCTATCCATTGATTTATTTTTTATTTCTTTTTCCATGTTTAGACAGATCGTATCAATTGCACCCGCAAGCCCAAATAAGCTTCCACTGGCTATTGCTTGTTTTGTGTCGTTTGAGAATAACTTAGGTTCAAAAGGCTGTTTGTTGCTCTTGCCTGAACTGTGTGAGATTAATAACTCTGTATTTTTTAGCAAGCTTTGACTGCATAAATCCAGCCCCGATAAAATCAACCCTCCCAAGTGCTGCCCTTGTGCATCTACCGCATCGATGGTTGTTGCTGTGCCAGCATCTACCACTATACAGGCTTGATTGTTTGCTAAATGATGAGACGCTATCATGGCAACTAAGCGATCCGTTCCCAACTTTATTGGCTCGTCATAGGCAACGGTAATTCCTGCAAGTTGTGTGGTGGATTCCACACGGGTTAATCCAAGAGAGTATTGCGCGCATAATTCTTTGCTAGAACGGCTAAAGTCATCACCTAAAACCGAAACCATTACAACGGCATCAATATCAGAGGTTTTCTGCATCGACAAAACATCTTTAAAGATTTCTGTATGTGATTTATCTGCGTATAAAACTGAATGCATTTCAGATAATAAACATGCTGTAAAAGTGGGGGGGTGTGCTTCCAATAAAGCCCATTTTAGGCTTGAATTCCCTGCATCAATGAGTAGTGTTTTCTTCACGCACTATTCCTGTTTAAACTTTTCAATCTTATATCGGCTGATGAATAGAAGCATAGCTCCCCCGTATTTTTTAATATGCCCAAGCGCCCGTGCTTATCTATTTCAACAACTTCCCCTGATACTGCTATACCTTGATGATCAAAATAAACTTGCTCACCTCGCAAAATATCCCAAGTTTGCCATGATTGCATAAACTGATCAAAATTCAACCACTTAAAACCATTAAGCTTTTCTTTTAATCGAATAATTAACTGCGCAACTAGTTCATCTCTTGATACTTTATCGTTCATCGCTTCTGCCAGGCTCGTGACAGGTTGCCCAATCGTTTTACTGCTGTCCGTTGGCAACGTGATATTCAAACCAATTCCAATAATGACTTTTCCGGATTGATCAACTGTTTCTAACAATATCCCACCCAGCTTTTTTTGTTGCCAAAAAATATCATTGGGCCATTTTACGCCATGATTTGTTAGGCCAATATCTTGCAAGGCTTCTGCAATAGCTATACCTGTGACTAAACCCAAAAATGACCAATGTTCTACAATTTCATCAAAGCACCAGCATAGTGAAAAATAGATATTCCCATGAGGTGATACCCAGCTATTTCCGCGTCGCCCTCGTCCTATTGTTTGTGATTCACTAATACAAATATCGCCACATTCCCCATGCTCTAGCAGCCAGCTATTGGTAGAATTTAAAGATTCAAAGTAGTGAATCGTGCTACAGCCAGTAGATTCTTTAATCTGGTCTATATCGAGAGATTTATGGTTTTGCATAAACTGGAAGCTTATCTTTGGTTACAAACTTTGCGGCTATGATAGCACCTAGCAAGGCAATCAGTGCAGATGCTAAAAATGTCCATGTTGAACCTATTGAATCCCATGTGTAACCACTTAATAAATTACCCGCCGCGCCGCCTAATCCAAAACTAATCCCAGCATAAAGTGCTTGCCCTCGTGCATGTAATTGCCCAGGAAATAGTTGGTGCGTTAGGCTAATTGCCGTTGCATGGAAAAGACCAAAGCTTGCCGCGTGGAGTAATTGTGATACGACCAAAAAAGCAAAACTATCAACCATGAGTGCTAAAATAACCCAGCGCAAAGATGTCACCAGAAGAGCAAATGCAAACAGTCTGTAAGTACTAAATCGATGAAAAAGGCGATACACAATAATAAATAATATAACTTCTGCCAGTACGCCTAGCGCCCACATTAATCCTGTCATGTTGCGAGAATAGCCGTGATCTTCTAGATAAATACTAAAAAATGTGTAATAAGCACCATGACTTAGTGACTGCAAAGCACACGCCAAAAGTAGAGCAATGACGATGGGCTTCTTTAATACTTCAACAATATCCGCACTTTCTACTTGTAAAACGCTTTCTACTTTATCGTTTACCAGAAGACTGCTTATTCCATTAGCAATCAGCAAACTCAGCATCAATAAGGGCAATAATGCGATGCCATTTTCATCAATAATAAGTGGCAATGCCGCAACGCTAATAATAAAACCAATAGAACCCCAAAGCCTGATATGGCTGTAACGAGAGGTATTGCTTGCAAGATGGTCTAAAGTTAGCGCCTCAAACAAGGGCAAGCTGGCATTCCAGAAAAAACCAAAAATCGTCATCACTACCACGAACCACCAATAGCTTTGATACGTGAGCACAGCTGCAAAAGCGGCTACAGTGAATAACAAAGAAACCTGAATAATAATCAAACGCTTTTGCAAATAATCAGACAACCAACCCAATAAATAGGGAGCCAGTATTTTACTGCCCATGACAATCGCCATAAGTTCACCAATTTCAATGGCAGAAAAGTTTAAAGATTTAAGATAAAGCGGCCAATAAGGAACAAACACACCGAGGGCAGCAAAAAAGAAAAAATAGAATGTAGATAAGCGCTGGTATAAATAGCGCTGAGGAGATGGCGTTGTTGGCATTAGAAGTTATTGACTGTTAACAGTGGCAACTTCTTTTTTAAAAGTTTCTGCCCACCAAAGGCGAAAACGTAAACCCCATCCACTGGTCAAACCAACTTCCGTAAAACGAATATTACCGTTACCGTCAATAATATAGCTAGTAGGCACACCTTTAACACCGAAGAGATCAGCTAAACGGCTGTCTTGATCAACAATAGTTGGCCAGCCTTCTATAGACCGTTCTTTCATATGCTTTATCACATCAGCCTTATCACCTGATTGATAAGCAACGGTTAAAACAGGCCAATCTTTTTGTATGTCATTTAAACTACTCTCTTCAAACTTACAAAATGGACACCAGCTCGCCCAAAAATATAACAGTAGCGGCTTGCCATTATAATCTTCTAAATTTATTGTTTTTCCATCTAACATCACGCTTTGAAAACTTGGCGCAATACCGCTCACCATATCTTTTTGTTGCCAAGTTCTTATGGCAAATACGATAGCCACAATAATAAGTATTTCAAATACTAATTTTAACCAGCGACGTTTCTTTTTGGAGCTAGAACTGATTGGACTTTTTGCTTTCATTGGAATGCTTACAACACTATTTTATTAATAAGCTCAGCTTAGCACACACAAAAAAGCCGCGACACATGTCACGGCTTTTTATCAGAGTAAAAACTCTTATTCTACATATTTACTTCGTTACATGAACTGTCACCATGCCTGATCCATTAT
>Ga0256840_1002049_pt1 | contig 18148 bp, 10 predicted proteins | sample 355202metaG_FD_185969 | JGI IMG/M metagenome (GOLD analysis project Ga0256840, IMG submission 185969) | Hydrothermal vent microbial communities from Mid Atlantic Ridge, Atlantic Ocean - 355-202 | ecosystem: Environmental > Aquatic > Marine > Hydrothermal vents | place: Atlantic Ocean: Mid...
CTTTCCACTTGCAGAGCCTTGCCCACAGTGATATTGAGATCCGAGACCCGTTCGTGTTTGGCCAGCATGGCCGTGATCCAGTAGTTGATTTCCGGCTGTTTCATGGCAGAGAGCACCCCGGTGGCTGGTGGAATCGTAACAGTTCGCCGCAATTGGCAACCGTTTTGAATTATCGGCGATGAATCACAGGGTTGGGCACACCGTGACCGGTTACGGCTGACCGGCCCGGACCCTGCCGTGCTGCGCCGGTGAGCAAGCGGTGCTGCAGGCGCATCTGCCGGATCGGGCCGGAAGAGATTGACAAAGAGCCTTATTAGGTAGTATCGCCAAACAGGAACGAAATACAAGGGAAAAATTTGCGGATCCAGTCCGCTTCACACCACAGGGAGATTCCATGATGGCGGTTCCATTACGCAGTGCGACGACAACCCGGGGAAGAAGGATGGCCGGGGCGCGGGCCCTCTGGCGGGCCAACGGCATGAAAGACGAGCAGTTCGGCCGGCCGGTGATCGCGGTGGTCAACTCGTTCACCCAGTTCGTGCCCGGCCATGTCCACCTGCACGATATCGGGCAGCGGGTCAAGCAAAAGATCGGGGAGCTGGGCTGTTTCGCGGCCGAGTTCAACACCATCGCCATCGACGACGGCATTGCCATGGGCCACGACGGTATGCTCTATTCCCTGCCGTCCCGGGAGCTCATCGCCGACTCGGTGGAATACATGTGCAATGCCCACCAGGTCGATGCCATGGTCTGCATCTCCAACTGCGACAAGATCACGCCGGGCATGCTCATGGCCGCGGTCCGTCTCAATATCCCGGCCATCTTCGTCTCCGGCGGTCCCATGGAGGCCGGCATTGTCGACGATGCGGCCTGCGACCTGGTGGACGCCATGGTGGAGGCGGCCGACAGTTCGGTGAGCGAGGAACGGGTGGAGGCCCTGGAGCGCTCGGCCTGTCCCACCTGCGGCTCCTGTTCCGGCATGTTCACCGCCAACTCCATGAACTGCCTCAACGAGGTCCTCGGCCTGGCCCTGCCCGGCAACGGTACCGTGGTCGCCACCCATGCCGGCCGGCTGGCGCTCTTTGACCGGGCCGCCCGCAGGATCGTCGAGATGTGCGATGCCTGGTACGGGGCCGGCGACGATTCGGTGCTGCCGCGCTCCATCGCCACCCGGGCCGCGTTCAGGAACTCCATGATCCTTGACATCGCCATGGGCGGCTCCACCAACACCGTCCTCCATCTCCTGGCCATCGCCATGGAGGCGGGCGTTGATTTCACCATGGACGACATCGACGCCCTGTCACGCACCACTCCGATCCTGTGCAAGGTGGCGCCCAGTTCCTCCTACCATGTCCAGGATGTCAACCGGGCCGGCGGTATCCTCGGTATTCTGGGCGAGCTGGACCGGGCCGGCCTGCTGGACACCTCGGTCTTCCGCGCCGACGGCCTGACCCTGGCCCAGGCCCTGGACCGCTACGACATCATGCGCGACACGGTGAGCGACGAGGCGCTCACCCTCTACCGGAGCGCGCCGGCCAGCAGCGGCCGCAACCTGGTCATGGGCTCCCAGGAGACCATGTACGACGAACTCGACCGGGACCGGGCCGGGGGCTGCATCCGTGACCTGGACCACTGCTATTCCACCGATGGCGGCCTGGCCGTGCTCTACGGCAACATCGCCCGGCGGGGCTGCATCGTCAAGACGGCCGGCGTCGACCCCTCGGTACTGCATTTCCGGGGTCGGGCCAAAGTATACCATTCCCAGGACGCGGCCTGCGAGGGCATCCTGGGGGGAGACCTGTCCCCCGGTGACGTGGTCTTTATCCTCTACGAGGGCCCCAAGGGCGGCCCCGGGATGCAGGAGATGCTCTACCCCACCTCCTATCTCAAGTCCATGCACCTGGGCACGGCCTGCGCCCTGGTCACCGACGGCCGCTTCTCCGGCGGCACCTCCGGGCTTTCCATCGGCCACGTCTCCCCCGAGGCGGCCGAGGGAGGTGATATCGCCCTGGTCCGGGACGGTGATCCGGTGGAGATAGATATCAACGCACGGTCCATCAGCCTGCTGGTTTCCGGGGAGGAGCTGTCGGCGCGCAGGCAGCAGGAAGAGGAGCGGGGACACAGGGCCTTCACTCCGGACCGGCAGCGACCGGTACCGGCGGCCCTGCGGGCCTATGCCCATTTTGCCGCCTCGGCCGACAGGGGCGCGGTCCGCATCGTGCCGGAATAAGCGGGAAAGCCGGGTGAGTGAAGAAAAAGCCCTGTGCGGAACTGTTCCGCACAGGGCTTTTTACGGTGGGTGGTCATGGAGGTATTCTCACCTGCATCCTGCAGGTCTCAGCGTAACAGTTCACCGCTATCAGCAACTACTCGAAAAACAGCAATACTTTTGGTAAAAGCTCAGCAGTGCGTCAGCTGTGCGTGATCGCGGCTGGCCGCTATAGTCCGCCGCTATGCGGCCAGCCGCGAGCGCGTGCAGATGGCGTGCTGCTGAACTTTTACGTCTCAGCTCTTTTCCGCCCGCACCGGATTGCGCAGAATGCCGATGTTTTCGATCTCCACTTCCACCACGTCGCCGTCGGTCAGCGGGCCGACGCCGCTGGGGGTACCGGTGGAGATGATGTCTCCCGGCTCCAGGGTGAAGTTGGCCGAGACAAAGGCGATGATGGCCGGGATGGGGAAGATCATCTGGCTGGTGGATGCCTCCTGGACCAGGCGGCCGTTGAGGCGGGTGCGAATCCGCAGGTTCTGCGGATCGCCGATCTCGTCCGGGCCCACGATGACCGGGCCGATGGGGCCGAAGGTGTCCAGGGACTTGCCGCGGAACCAGCCTGATTTGTCAGAGCGCTGGAAATTGCGCTGGCTGACGTCGTTGAAGCAGGTGAAACCCAGGATATGGTCCAGGGCCTCCTCTTCGGACACGTTCCTGATCCGGTCCCGGATGATGAGGGCCAGCTCACCCTCGTAGTCGGTGCGGGGTTCGTCGAAATGGTAGCGTTCGATCAGGGCCGGCAGGATAATGGTCTCGCCCGGACCGATGAGGACATTGGGTGTCTTGGCGAAGAGGACAGGCTCTTCCGGCACCTCGTCTGTGAAGTTCTGCACGTTGACCGACCCGCTCTCCCGGATGTGCTCCAGGTAATTGAGGCCGAGCGCGATGATCTTGCTCGGCCGAAGGGTGACGGCGGTGCCGTCTGTCATGGGCAGGGTGACGTCCATTGCCGCGACTCCTTGCCGGCCGGTCTGGCCGGCCGGATCCGCTGGGTGGGAGAATTTTCTGTTCCTCATCACCCATGATAGCCTCTCCGGCATCCCGTGTCCAGCGGCAAGTGGATGCGAACACCGACAGGTGACCCGCCGATTTTCCAGGTTCGGCCTTGTACTGTCGAACCTTCCTGTTATAGAATGGTGTCAGCGGTGAGCAGCACAGGAGCGGTACCTGCCCTGTGAACATTTCCCGGGACGTCATGAATCTCCGCCATGGAAACACGACAGACACAGACCAAGATCCTCATCGTCGAGGACGACGATTCCCAGCGGCTCCTGCTCAGCATGGCCCTGGAAGCGGAGGACTTCAGCGTGTTCCGGGCCAGGGACGGCTGGCATGCCCTGCAGCTCCTCGAGGACGATCCGGAGATCCGGTACGTGATCACGGATCTGAGCATGCCGAAGATGGACGGCCTGGAACTGATCCGCAGGATACGGGGCAGCGAGCGGCGCTACACCTATATCATCGTTCTGACCAACCTGGACAACCGCGACAGTGTCATCCAGGCCCTGCGCCTGGGAGCGGACGATTACGTGACCAAGCCCTTTTTCCAGGACGAGCTGGTCCTGCGTCTCACCGCCGGTCAGCGGCTGCTGCGGCTGGAGAGCCAGGAGGAACTGATCCTGTCCATGGCCAAACTGGCCGAGTACCGGAGCCAGGAAACAGGCTTTCACCTCGAGCGGGTCAAGAGCTATACCCGGCTGCTGGCCATGGACCTGCAGGCCGAGCACCCGGAGCTGGGCCTTTCGGTCCCCCTGGCCGACGAGATCGCCCGGGTCAGCCCCCTCCATGATCTGGGCAAGGTCTCGGTGGCCGACCAGATCCTCCACAAGCCCGGACCGCTGACCGCCGAGGAGTTTCGTCGCATGCAGCAGCACACGGTCTTTGGCGGCAGCATCCTGCTGGAGCTGTACGAGAAAACCCAGGACAACTACCTGCTGGTCGCCTACCAGGTCGCCATGTACCATCATGAAAAATGGGACGGCAGCGGTTATCCGCAGGGGTTGCGCGGAGACACCATTCCCGTGGCCGCCCGCATCGTTGCCCTGGCCGATGTCTATGATGCCGTCAGCAGCAGGCGCTGCTACAAGGAGCAGATGGATCACCTCCGGGCCAGGGAGATCATCCTTGCCGGCCGGGGCACTCATTTCGATCCCCGCATCGTCGCCTCCTTTGAACGTCAGGAAGAGGCCTGGCTCGCCATCCGCGAGGCGTACGCCGACCGGCCTGGCGATATCTGAGCCGGATATATTCCGCCGCCAACGACAATCACCTGCAAAAAATGAAGCGCAGATTCTCACTGGTCGTATACGGTTCGCTCATTTCCGTGGCAGTGATTCTTGTTGTCGTTCTTGTCCTGGTGGTGAACATCGAACGACAGCGCCGGAGCAACGAGATCACCGTCTACCGGCAGTTCTTCGGCCTGGAGACGGAGCGGCTCGCGACCCGCTTCAGGGATCTCACCGGCCTCAACGGGCTCATCGTCAACGATCCGGTCGTTCTCAACACCCTGACCTGGGTGGCCCGGGGGCTTGAGCCGGGCAAGGATACGGTCGCCACGGTCGATCGCATTCTTGCCAAGATCGCCACCATCGATCATGTGCTGGCGGCCTTTCTCCTGGACAGTCGCGGCACCTGTCTCTTTTCCAGCCGGACCGATTTCGTCGGCAATAATTACGGTTTCCGTCCCTATTTCACCCGGGCCCTGGAACAGGGTCAGGCCACCTACATGGCCCGTGGTGTCACCTCGCATCAGCTTGGTATTTATTTTTCCCGCCGCATCCGGCAGAGCGGCCGTCTCCTGGGAGTGGCGGTGCTGAAGATAGAACCGGATTTTTTCGATATAACACCGCCTTTTTCTCTCTCCGGCCACCAGGCGGACGACACCGGCAGCCTTCGGGTGGGGCTGGCCACCAGCCAGGGCCTGTTCATCGATGTGGCCACTGGTGCGGTGTATACCCTGGGAGCAGTCCAGCCGGAACTTGCGGCACGGATCCGCCAGGTGCGCCAGGTCCCGGTGGATGACATACGGGCCCTGCCTTTTGCTGCCGGCACCTGGTCCCGTCTCCGGCAGTCGGGTTTTCTCGCTGCCCCGGCAGGAGACGATGAGTACTATCTCTTTGCGGCCCCGCTCGGCACCGCGGACCTTCATTTTGTCAACATTGTCCGCACGAGGTGGTTTCATGAGAAGTACCGCCAGCACCTCGGCCTCTACAACGGCCTGCTGCTGGTCTTTGCCTGCATGCTGGTGGTTGCCTGTCTGCTGGTCTTTTTCCTTGATCGGCGGCACCGCACCGTCATGCGCCAGTCGGAGGCCCTGGCCGAAAGCGAGGCCAAGCTGCGCCTCTTCTCCCAGGCCGTGGAGCAGAGCGGCAACAGCATGGTGATCACCGACCGGGACGGCAGGATCATCTATGTCAATCCCCACTTCTGCACCATCACCGGCTACAGCCGCGAAGAGGTGCTGGGAGAAAATCCGCGGGTCCTCAAGTCGGGTGTCCAGGACGAGACGGTCTATGCCGATCTCTGGCAGACCCTCAGCAGCGGCAGGACCTGGAAGGGAACGTTCTGCAACCGCAAGAAGAACGGTGAATGCTTCTGGGAAGAGGCCACCATCTCGCCCATCTTCAGCGACGAAGGGGAGATCACCCACTACATCGCCATCAAGGAGGATATCACCGAGCGCAGGAACATCAGCCGCCGGCTCGAGGAGGAGAGCGACAAGCTGCAGTTCGTGGTCGAGTACGCCGGGTTCGGCATCGCCATCATCATCAACCGCTGTTTTGCCTGGGTCAACCAGTCAGGGGTGGAGATGTTCGGCTATGAGAGCCCGGACGAGGTCATCGGCAAATCCACAGAAGTCGTCTATCCTGACCGGGAGGAGTATCTGCAGGTGGGGCAGTGGTTCCTCGATCCGGCCAACTGGAACAGGATTTTCAAACAGGAGATGCGCCTGCGCAGGAAGGACGGCAGCATCTTCTGGGCCTCCCTCAACGGCAAGGCCCTGGACAGCACGGATCCGGGCCGGGGTGTGATCTGGATCGTCGACGACATCACCGGGAGAAAGCAGCACGAGGAGGAACTGGTGCGGGCCCGGAAAGAGGCCCAGGCGGCCAGCGAGATGAAGAGCCGTCTGCTGGCCAATATCAGCCACGACATCCGGACCCCGCTCCACGGCATCATGGGCACCCTGGAGCTTATGCGGGACATGGACCTGGACCCGGAGCAGGCCAGGCTGGTGGCCTCGGGCCGACGTTCGGCCCATTTCCTCCTCAACCTGCTCAACAACCTGCTTGATCTGTCCAAGATCGAGGCCGGGCAACTGGTTCTGGACGAGTTTCCCTTTGCCATCCGTGAGCTCCTGGTCGAGGTGGAGGAGATGCTCTCCAACCAGTTCACGAGAAAGGGGATCCGCTTCCGTTCCACTGTTGCCGATGCAGTCCCCGCAACCCTGATTGCCGATGCCCTGCGGATCAAGCAGATTTTCATCAACCTGGCAGGGAACAGCCTCAAGTTCACCCAGCAGGGCGAGGTGGCGATCAGCGTCGATGTCGACAGCATCGATGGCGACAGGGTACGGCTGCTGTGCCGGGTGAGCGACACCGGGGAGGGTATTCCCCGTGGCCGGCAGGACCGGCTTTTCGAGGCCTTTACCCAGGCTGATCCCTCCCGGCGCAGACGGACCACCGGCACCGGCCTGGGATTGTCCATCTGCCGGGAACTCTGCGCCCTCATGGAGGGGAAGATCTGGTTCGAGAGCGAGCCGGGGGCGGGAACCACCTTTTTCTTCACCATCACCTGCGGCATGGCCTCGCGACTTGAGGAACACCGCCCGGAGAGCAGGGAGACGGCCCCGGACTGGAACGGTTCACGCCTGTCGGTGCTGATCGTGGATGACAATGAGGCCAACCGGGAGATCCTGCGGATCATCCTGGAGCAGGATGGGCACCGGATCCGGGTGGCGGAAAACGGACTGGAGGCACTCCGGTGTCTGACCGAATCCCGGTTCGATCTGGTGTTCATGGACATGCAGATGCCGGTGATGGATGGTCTGACCGCAAGCCGCATCATCCGGCGCTGCGAGGAGGAGACCTTCTCTCCCTGTTCTGAACCGGAACGGGATCACGAGGAACTGGCGCGCAGGCTGCACCGGGCAATCAGGGGAAGCCGTATCCCCATTGTCGCCCTGACCGCCAATGCCATGCAGGATGACAGACAGCGGTGCCGCCAGGCCGGGATGGATGCCTATCTTGCCAAGCCCTTCCAGCGCGATCAGCTCCTGCATGTTCTGTCGCTCTGTTTCGGAGCCACCGAAGAGGAGGCGGTTCCGGAGGCCCCCGGGCAGGAGGAGGTTCCCCGGGGACCTGCCATGGCCACGGTGCGGCAGTATCTGCAGGACCGCTATCCCCTGAACGGGGAACAGATAACGACTCTGATTGCCACCACCATCAGGGGTCTGGGCAGGGACCTGGAGCAGCTCGCGGCAGCGGTGGAGACCATGGAGGAGACCAGGGTCGCGGAGATCGCCCACAAGATGAGGGGCTCCTTCCTCAACCTGGGCCTGGAACGGCTCGCCGGGATCACGGCCGCAATGGAGCAGGCGCCGAACCGGGAGACGGGCCGGGATCTCGGGGCCGATATGGCGGAGCTCCGGCGGCAGTGGCAGGACTTCCTGCAGCAGGCGGCCAGGGATGGTGATGCAGCCGTCGACAGCGAGTCGACGTAACTCCGCCATCGGCCGTCGGCCGCACCGCCGCCACAATCCTTTCTTGCTTTCGGCGGAGACTCTGTGATACCCTCTTTTCAGGTACATGGCAGGCTGCCGGCAGCCCGGACAACCGGGTTCCCGGATCAGACCCGTTGACTTCACTCTTCCACACCATGACCATATCGCCCATCCTTGCCTGGTTCCTCACCGGTCTCCTGTTTTTTGCCACCGAACTGGCCCTGCCTGGATTCATTGTCTTCTTTTTCGGCATCGGCGCCTGGAGCGTGGCCCTGCTGCTCTGGTCCGTCGATCTTTCCCTGTCCGCCCAGCTCGGGGTCTTCATCGTGGCGTCGCTGGTGTCACTGCTCCTGCTCCGTTCCTGGCTGCGCGGAATATTTGCCGGCAGGAGCCTCAGCGAAGATGATTCGACCATGGTCGAGCCCCTGTCGGCCACCGGTATCGTCAGCCGCGATATCGTGCCGCCGGCCGAGGGGCAGGTCAGGTTTGGCGGCTCCTACTGGCGGGCTGCGGCGGACGAGAGGATAGCAAGCGGTACAGTGGTGAGGATTATCGAACAGAAAGACCTGCTGATCCGGGTTGAACCGGCGCAGACAGACAGGGAGGACGGCTGATGGAGATGCTCATCGGAGTTGCGGCGTTTGAGGTCTTTGTGGTCATTCTGCTGCTCAAGACCGCGGTGGTGGTCCCGCAGCGCAGCGAGTACGTGATCGAGCGGCTGGGCAAGTACCGGGACACCCTCAGCGCCGGGTTCCACATCCTGATTCCCTTTCTCGACCGGGTGGCCTACAAACGGAGCCTCAAGGAGGAGCCCATCGACATCCCGGCCCAGACCTGTATCACGGCCGACAACGTGACCATGGAGGTGGATGGTGTTCTCTACCTGCAGGTGGTTAATGCCCGCCAGTCCGCCTACGGCATCGAGGACTACCGGTTCGCCGCCATTCAGCTTGCCCAGACCAGCCTGCGCTCGGCCATCGGCAAGATCACCCTGGACAATACCTTCGAGGCCCGGGTGACCCTCAACCAGCAGGTGGTGGATGCCTTGGACGAGGCGGCGCAGAATTGGGGCGTCAAGGTCCTGCGCTACGAGATCAAGGATATCCAGCCGCCGCGCTCGGTCCTGGAGGCCATGGAGAAACAGATGCGGGCCGAGCGGGAGAAACGGGCCGAGATCGCCCGCTCCGAGGGCGAGAAGCAGGCGCTCATCAACCGGGCCGAGGGGGAACGGGCCGAGGCCATCGCCCTGTCCGAGGGCGAGAAGATGAAACGGATCAACGAGGCCGAGGGTCGGGCCCAGGAGATCCTCAAGGTGGCCGACGCCACGGCCGAGGGGCTGCGCAAGGTGGCCTCGGCCCTGGCCGCACCCGGCGGTCATGATGCCGCCAACCTGGATGTGGCCAAGAAATACCTGGATCAGTTCGGCAAACTGGCCAGGGAGAACAATACCATGATCCTGCCGTCCAACCTCACCGATGTCTCGTCCATGGTGGCCACGGCCATGGCCACCCTCAGGCAGACCGGTGGCCAGGATACTCCGCCGGCCTGAGAAGGGCTGTCACCGACAGGCCGGCCTTGCCGGTGGTTCGTCCCCTGATGGCGTGGGCCAGGCCCGGTACAGGTCGGCCCGGGTGGGCGGCATCCGGGAAGCCGGCCGGCCGTCGCGTTTGGTGGCCACGGCCTGAAAGATGCCCAGCGACCCGTCATAGAAGGCGAACGAGACCCCGGCCAGGTAGGCCAGCCACATCCGGAACCGTTCCTCGCCGACAATCGCTGTCCCCTTTTCCCGTTCCGCCTCCAGCCGCTGGCACCACATCCTGGTGGTGAGGCCGTAGTGCTCCCGCCAGGATTCCACATCGTGGACCTCGAAGCCGCAGGCCTCCATCACCTCCAGAGTGTGGCCGATGTGGTCCAGGTCCGAGCCGGGAAAGACGTACTTGAGGATGATGCGGCGACCGGGCGAGATCCGGTTGAACTCCCGCCTGCTGCGCTGGGCCGGCTTGGTGATGCCGTGGTTGAGAAAGATGCCGCGGTCCCTGAGCAGATCGCGCATCTTGCCGAAGTAGGTGGGATAGTTGGGGATCCCCACATGCTCGTACATGCCGATGGAGGCGATCTTGTCATACTCGCCGTCGAGTTCCCGGTAGTCGCGGAGCTCGATCTTGACCTGCTCTTCAAGCCCCAGCCGCTTCACCTTTTCCCGTGCATATTCATACTGTTTCTCCGACAGGGTGACACCGTGACCCCGGACCCCGAATTTTCGGGCCGCGTAGCAGAGCAGGCCGCCCCAGCCGCAGCCGATGTCCAGGAAACGGTCGCCGGGCTGCAGGCGCAGCTTGCGGCAGATCATCTCCAGCTTGTCGAGCTGGGCCTGTTCGAGCGTATTGTCCCAGTCGGTGAAATAGGCGCAGGAATACTGCATCTCCGGGTCGAGAAAGAGCCGGTAGAACTCGTTGGACAGGTCGTAGTGGAACTGGACAAAGGCCTTCTCGTCCCGTTTCGATGGCCTGCGGCCAATGGCATCTCCCTGGTAGCAGGAGAGGCGGGGTCTGTCGCGGTTGGCGAGGAAAAGCGGCAGGCCGCGGCGCAGGATCAGGAGGCGGTTGAGCCGCCGGCGCAGGTCTTTCGAGGTGATGCCCTCGGTGGGGTGATCCAGCTTGAGGGCCTTTTCATAGAAGGTGATCAGGTCGCCGCCGCGGTAGGTGATGCCGCCGGTGGCGTATTCGAGGAGCAGGGTCTCCAGGGTCGGCCGCCGCAGGAGGCAGCCGAGGACACCCGGGTCCCGGATCCGGATACAGAAGTGGGAATCGGCGCTCTGCCCAAGGGGGACGATGCAGCCGTCCCAGAGTTCGACACAGAAGGCGACGTCGGCGATCTCGGCGATGTGTTCCAGAACCTGCCGGGCGGCATCCAGATACTTGTCTTCCCGTTTTCGTTGTGACATGATCCGGCTCCTGGAAGGAAAAGGTAACAGTTCAGCAGGTACGGCACAACACGGCTGAACGTGTACGGAGAGAACGGGGATGCGGGCGGGACTCGGCAGGCCGTGTCAGACCGGCCATTTCCCTGTCATCGTTTCTCCATATAACTGATGATCCCGAAGCGGTTCCCTGTCAAGTTTTTTTTGCAGGACAAGAGGGTTGTGCCGAAGGGATCAAGCCGCAGGCGGTCACGGCGGAGGCGCTCACAGGGAGACGCCTCGGCATCTTCACTGCGCTTACCTCTTTGCGTGGTCGTTCCTGCGCGCAAGGCAGGCTGTCGGAGTCTCGCGACGCGCGGCCTCCCGCGGTCTCAGGCACGTCTGCACAGGTCAGCGGAGACATCGAATCTGCGATCCCTGAAAGTCGTTACATCATTGAGGTCGAAAAAACGGGTGGTTGGTCGTTCCGTGAGGAGTTGCGTCATACCTTGCCAAGGCGTTTGCGAAAATCGGCGACCAGGGGATAGAGGTAAACGTCCTTGATCTGACCGTGATAATAAAACTTGCAGTTCTTCTTGGCATGGCCCTTTGTTTCTCCGACCCGCTGCCAGTTGGCGGCCCGGTAGCAGGTGCCGGCGAAGCGTTCCCGTTCCACAAAGGTCTCGAGGAGATAGACCGGGTAGCCATAACATTTTTCCCAGTCACGGCTGATCCGTCCCGCGGAAAGGCCCAGCAGGTGCGAGGCCAGGTTCTTTATGCGGATCCAGGGAAGGATCAGGAACCTGGAGTTGTTGATCACGAACCGGTTGTTTTTGCTCCTGGCCTCCTGGTCCCAGCCGATAAAGTCGTCACGGCTCTGGATGCGGAAGACCGTTGAGTTCCATGCCAGGCAGGCGACGGGCTGGTCGCCTATGCAGGCCAGGTACTTGACATGGGCGCCAACGATTATCTTGTAGCTCTTGTAATGATACCGGTAGACCAGATAGTTCCACAGCGCCTCCTCCGGTGTCCGGCGGACCATCCTCATCTCGATGGGCGGAAATTCATCGATCCGGCCATCGAGGGCCTGGTCCGGAAATTCCGGTGGCGGATCCGGCGGCGCATAATATCGCCTCGTGGCATTGTTGCTCCTATGTTTCCGGGGCGGCAGGGTGATCAGTCGTTTTTCTTCCAGCCGGTTGAGGAGGATGCGGCAGACCTGATCCTTCAGCTGGCCGTTATGTTGCCGCCAGTTCCATTCCTCACACAGTCGACGGGAGATGAAGACCCGTCCCTTGTCCCAGTGTTGTCGGGTTATGTCTTTGATCTGGTCAAGTTCGGAAGCGCCGATGCGCCTGCCGCGAATAATGAGTGGTTCCATGGGTCACCTCCCTGCTGGTGCTGATGGTATCAGGTTGTTCGGATGAACGCATGCTTTTTTTGTAATTTTTGTTCATTTGGGGGACACTATACTTATTTTTGGATATTCTTCCACAGGGCCTGCCGGAATCAATCCGGATTCCGGATGCAGAAGCAGGAGCGTAACGCTTCACGGGATGGCTAAGCATCAGTTTGTCCGGCCACAATGGTGTAAGCGCTCTCAGGGGCCGCAGATTTGTGCAGGCATGCCTGACCGCAGGTAAGCGAGCGCAGCGAGACTCCGATAGCCTACCTATACGGGCAGGCACGACCGTGCAAAGATGCGGTTCTTGTGAGCGCTTACATCAGGTTGGCCGGGAATGGTCGGGGATGGTCCAGATGAAGATCAGGGGGATGAAGAGCAGGGTGAGGAAGGTCCCCACCAGCAGGCCGCCGATGGCCACCGCACCCAGCGGCGCCAGCCGCTCCAGGCCGATGGCGTTGCCCAGCGCCACCGGCAGCATGCCGGCGGCAACGGCAAAGGCCGTCATCAGGACCGGCCGGGTGCGGATACGGATACTCTCCAGCATGGCCTCCCGTTTACTGCGCCCTTCGGCCATCTTCTCCTGGGCAAAATGGATCAGGAGGATGGCGTTGTTGACGATAATGCCCGAAAGAAGGATGAAGCCCATCATCGCCGGCATGGAGACGTGGTAGCCGAGCAGGAGCAGGGTCCAGGAGGCACCGATGATGGTGAGCGGGATGGAGAGGATGATCATCAGCGAGACCCGGATCGAGTCGAAAAAGGCGATCAGGGTGAAGAAGATCAGGATGATGGCGAAACCGATGGCCCGGGCCATCCGGCCGGCCGAATTGGTGAACTCCCTGACATCACCCACCTGTTCCATGCGCACCGATGGCGGCAGTTGTGTGCCCCGGAAGTTGCGGTCAAAATCGGCCATGATGTGGGAGATGGCGGCTTTTTCCCGGTATCCGTAGACATTGAGGGTGTAGTTCAGATCCTCCCGGGTGATGACGCCTGGCTGGTAATCCCGGCTCACCGAGGCCAGGATGCCGAGCGGCACCTTGTCCCCGGCGGGGGTGTCGATGAGGATGGTGGTGAGCAGGCCCAACCGGTCACGCTGATCCGCCGGCAGCCAGACCCGGACCCCGAAATCGACAGCATTGGCAGCAGGGAAGGTGGCCACCAGGGCGCCGCGGAGCAGGGCCTGCAACTGGGCGGTAATGTCGGAGACCGCCAGGCCGTAGAATGCGGCCCGTTCGCGGTCGATGTCCAGGTTGTAGACCGCGGTGTCCCGGTCCCAGGTCCTGCCCACCGACACCACACCACGGGTGCGGGCAAGGGCCTTTTCGACCAGGTCGCCGGCCCGGGCCAGGTCGTCGAAGTCGGGACCCGAGAGCATGATGTCCACGTTGGCGCGGATGGAGGAGAGCGCGGTGGCCCCATAGTCCACCACATCCAGCCGTTTGATGTTTTCAATGGCCGCAAGCCGGGGCCGCAGCCGGTGTTCGATGTCCCAGATCGAATCGGAGCGCTGGAAGCGGTTGACATAGGTGGCGGTGATGGCAATGTGGTCGGCACCGGAGCCGGAACCGATGCCAAGCACCCCGGGCTCGCTGCCGATGGCCACGGAGAGATAGTCCAGGCGGCCGCTGTCGGCCAGGATCCGGTTGGCCTGTTCAACGATGCGGCGACTGGCGTCGATGGGCAGGTTGGGGTCGGTGGTGATCTTGACCTGGACGCCGCCGGTGTCCATGGGCGGCATCAGTTCCCGGCCCACCGTGGGCATGACCCCGCGCATGCTGACGGCAAAGGAGAGCAGCAGGAGGGCAAAGAAGGTCACCGCGACCGGCTTCCGGTCCAGGGCCGCGGTGACCAGGCCGGCAAAGAACCCCTGGATCGCCTCGTTGCCGCGGCTGGTGAGACGGTGGAACAGGTCTTCGGTCTTCAGGAGCAGGGGATGACGCAGGGTCAGGATCCTGAGAGAGAGCAGCGGCACCGCGGTGATGGAGATGACATAGGAGGCGGCAAGGGCCAGGAGCAGGGTGGAGGTCAGGGGGCGGAAGACCGTCTGGGGATAGCCGCCGACAAAGAGGATCGGTGCCAGGGCGATCATGGTGGTGACGGTGCCGGAGAGATCGGCGAACATGATCTCCCTGGTGCCCTCCAGCACCGCCTGGCGGATACCGGAACCCGGCACCCGGTAATGACGCTCGATGTTCTCCATCACCACCACCGCATCGTCGAGGAGAAGGCCCAGGGCGAGAATGATGCCGGTCAGGGTGACGACGTTGAACTCCAGGCCCACCAGCCACATCAGGGCAACGGTGGAGGCATAGACCAGGGGAATGGTGACCAGGACCACCAGCACCTGCCGGAAGCTGGCCAGGAACAGAAAGACCACCAGGGTGGACATGAGGATGGCGTCGCGCAGGGACTCGAACATGTTGCGGGTGGACTGGACAATGGTGTCCTTCTGGGTATCGGTGATCGCAAAACGCAGTTGCGGATGCTCTGTCCTGATCCGGGCCAGCTCGCCTTCCACCGCATCGATGGTCCTGACCACGTCCGCATCCAGGCCGCGCTGCACGGCCAGGGCGATGGCCTCGTGGCCGTTGCCGTAGTATCCGGCCCTGTTTTCATAATGGCCAAAGGAGATCTCCGCCACGTCGGCCAGGGTGACGTCCGGGCCCAGGCGCAGGGACCGCAGGCCGGCAATGGTCGCTTCCCGGGCCGGGGACTTGAGGAGGTAGCGGCTCTTCTCACCGGTGAGAAAGCCGATGGCAAAGTCCTGGTTGTCGGCCCGGATGGCGGCCAGGACCCGGCCGATGCCCAGACCGAAGCGGTCCAGCCTGTTTTTGTCGACAATGACCTGCACCTCTTTGCGGAAGCCGCCGAAGACATCGACATTGGCCACGCCCGGCAGCCTGAGCAGCCGCTGTTTGAGGACATTGTCCGCCAGCTGCCGGATATCCTCCAGCGGCATGGTGCCGTTGCCCGGGCTGACGGCGATGACGGCCACGGGCGCAGTGGCGGCGGAGATCTTGTGGATCTGCGGCTCCAGGATGTCCCGGGGCAGGGAGGAGCGGATCTTGCCCAGCGCGGTGGCGACGTCACTGGCCGCCATCTCCAGGTCCTTGGAGTACTCGAACTCGGCCCGGATGACGCTGACCTCGTCGATGGTGGTGGAGTAGACCCGGCGGATCCTGTCCAGGGTGTAGAGCTCCTCTTCCACGGGCACGGCGATGTTGGCGGCAATGGTGGAGGCCGAGCCGCCCGGCTGGACGATGACCACTGCCACCTCGGGATAGTTGGAGTCGGGAAAGAGCTTGCGGTCGATCCTGTTGTATCCCGTGATGCCGAGAAACAGAAACAGGACCAGGAACGAGAAGATGACGTAGGGACGCCCGAGCAGGCGTTCGATCCAGGAACTATTCATGGTATACGGCCTGAGAGACGTTGATGTGGTGGCCGTAGGCGGGCAGCAGGCTCAGCCTGGCCTCCGGGCCCACGGCCACCGGAGCGTCGGTGCAGGGAGCAATCAGGGCATGTGTACGGCCCTGCACTGTGACGCGCACGGACTGTTCCTCGAAATGATCCTGCCGGTAGACCATGATCGTGGTGCCCTCCGGCCGGTGGAGCAGGGATGCCAGGGGCACGCTGCAGCCCGTGGCCCTGCCGGTGACAACGGTGACGGTCAGGTAGCTTTTCGCCGGCAGGTCCGGCCGGTGTTCCGGACCGGGCCGGACCTCGGCCACGGACAGGCCGTTGCTGGCATCGTCGTAGATTCGTGCGATCGTGCCGATCCTGTCTCCCTGCCAGCGGACCTCCATGCCGATACGGATCGTGTCGTCGCCGGGGATGAAGCGGAAGGTCAGCTTCCGGGCCAGGGAATTGAGGGTCAGGATGGGACGGCCCGGGGAGGCCAGGTCGCCGGGACGCAGGGAGACGGTGCCAACGATACCGTCATAGGGGGCGATCAGGTTGAGATAGCTGAGCTGGCTGTCCAGGGAGCGGATCTTTTCCTGCAGATCCCGGACCGTGGCCCGGCTCCGGGCAAGGGCCACCTGCGAGGCCTGGAGCTTTTCCAGTGCCAGGCCACCGGCCGAATACAGGGCCTGGTCGCGCTCCACCAGGGTCCGGCTGTAGTCCAGCTCCTCCTGTGCGGCTGCCAGTTGCGCCTGCAGGGCCTGGCGGGTGGCCCTGAGCTCCCGGTCGTCGATGCGGACCAGCAGGTCACCGCGGCCGACCCGGTCGCTCTCGCGGACCGGCATTTCCAGGATCCGGCCGGAGAGCTTGGAGGAGATGGCGGCGGAGTCCACGGCCTCCATCCGGGCGAGAAAAGACCTGCCGCTGGTGATGCTCCTGGTCTGCGGCTGGACGGTGCGGACGGTGCAGGCGAGAGAGCGCGGCGTCGGGGCCTCCTCGATGGCGGCCTTCCGTTTCCTGAGCAGGATCACGCCGCCGGCCATCAGGAGAACGAGCAGGAGGACAAGGAGATATTTTTTCATTGCTTTTCACCTTTCTCGAGCAGGTAGTCGAGGTAGAATCGTGCGGTTCTGTAGCGATAGCCTGCCTCGATGAGACGGCCCTCGGCGGCCAGGTTCCGGGCCCGGGCCGTGAGAAGATCGTTGATGTCGGCGGCACCCCGGTCGAAGCGGACCTGTTCGATGGCCTGGGTCTCCCGGGTCATGGTGACCTCGGCCCGGGCACTGGTGTAGTCGCTGATCGCGGTGTTGATCTGGCTCACCGCCTCGTGCAGGGATTTCCTGATTTCAAGCTCGGTGGTCTTCTCTGCAAGCACACTCTGACGGGCGGCCAGGTGGGCTTTCTGGATCCTCGCCCTGCTGGAGCCGAAATCGAAGAGATTCCAGCGCAGGTTCAGGCCGGCCTGCCACACCTCCTCGGCCTGCCAGTCACCCGAATGGAGATTGGTGGAATCGTTGGGGCCGTAGTTCTGGCCGTAGGCGACGCTGGCCACGATCTGCGGATAGAGGCTGCTTCTTTCCTTTTCGGCAAGCCTGCGACTCTTTTCCACCGCCAGGCGGGCCGTGCGCAGACGCGCCAGCTCCGGCAGGTGCCGGGAGAAGGTGTCCTGCGCCTCGGCCATCTCGGTGGCGGAAATCTCCATCTCCTCCAGCTCGCTGCCAGGCTCACTGTTCATGAGGCTGGCCAGGGAGCTCCTGAGGATGGAGATATTGCTCCTGAGCCGTGCCAGTCCGGCCTCTCCGTTCTGCAGGTCGGCCGCGGCCTTGAGCAGGTCGATGCGGGCCTTTCTGCCCTGTTGCAGTTCCCGCTCGATATCGTCGTACAGCCGCCGGAGGGTACGGACGTATGCGTCCTGGGCCCGGGCCCGGGCCTGCTGGGAGAGGATGTTCATGTAGAGGGACCTGACATTGTAGATCAGCTGCTCACGGCTGAGCCGCAACCGGGCCGCGGCCATCTCCTTCTGCAGCCCGGCGATCTCCACCGCCCTGGTGCGGGCAAAGCCGGTGAAGAGCGGCACCTCGTAGACAATGCCGGAGGTGAAGAGATCGCGGGTGGTCGCCACCGACGAGGGATCACCGGCAAAGGAGGACGGGGTGAGGGGGGCCAGGGTGCGGGGCAGGTTGTAGTGGTTGTAGGTGGAGATCAGGTCCAGACTGCCGAAATCCCGGGACCTCTGGTCAGCGACCTCCCTGTCGGCCCACTGGACGCCGATACGTTCCTTCTGCAGGCCGGGATTGTTGCGCAGGGCAATGGCAACGCATTCCTCGAGGGTCATGGCGGCCACCGGTCGGATCATTGCCACAGAGAGACACGGCAGTATGACGACAACAAGAAAAAATTTGATCGTGCCCATGTCGATTGCTTTGACAGAGAGGAAAAATTCTG
>Ga0256840_1002050_pt1 | contig 18139 bp, 15 predicted proteins | sample 355202metaG_FD_185969 | JGI IMG/M metagenome (GOLD analysis project Ga0256840, IMG submission 185969) | Hydrothermal vent microbial communities from Mid Atlantic Ridge, Atlantic Ocean - 355-202 | ecosystem: Environmental > Aquatic > Marine > Hydrothermal vents | place: Atlantic Ocean: Mid...
GATGTCAAAATTTGCTCACATTGATAGCAAGAGATGGAGGCAAAAACAGCCTATTATGATTATTATTTTGTTTGTAATTTCCGGGGAAATAATCTACTAAGTTACTAATATGACTAATATATAACGTAGTTGCTTTATTGCTTTAACGCCCCCCTTGTCTCCCCACTCCCTACCTGCTATCATTACTAGAAAAACTAGCGAGGTGCTGACATGGCAAAACGAAATCAGATAAATGTCACCCTGGAGGATTCAGAATTCAGTGACGTTAATGAATACTGCCGAGTTCACGGCATGACCCCCCAAGGGCTTCTGAAGGCTGGAGCAAGAAAATTTATCGAGGAAGACATTTTGGAACGTAAAGCCGACATGCAAACAATCCAGTCGTGGAAAGAAGTCCAGGCCGGTTTAAGCAAACCGATAGATGATCTGCTTGAAATGATCGAAACAGATCGTTAAAAATGGTACCCAAGTATAAACAGATCAGGCGTACGCCCACTTTTATCCATGAATACTCCCGACTGAGATCCTGCCTGCACCAATCAAGTCCCCTTGCATTTCAGGCATTGCCTCGGGCGATGACAACAATACTCGATACAATCGATGCTCATCCACGTTCATGGCCGCGCAAAAGGAGACAGATTGGTGACAATGAATATGAGTTCCATCTGGCCATTATGAGTATTGCCTATCGCCGTCTTCACCTGCGCTATTTCGTTGATGATTCGGATGTCTGCTATCTGGCGGCTATCTGGGTTGACGGACATGATGAACCCAAATATAACGTTCCTTGAGAGCAGATCGGAGACCGGGATGCTGTTGCTTTATTGCTTTAACGGCAAAAATCTGCTGAATCATTCAGAAAATAAAACCAATCATTTTACGTCATTTGCCACAAAGCTGGAACAGGGGAGAATCGTTAAAACTGGAGAGGAAACCTTGGATATTCGTTCCAGCGAAAGGCGTTTCTACCAGAAAATTACCGTAAACGGTTAAACTTGCCCTGAATCCCAAAAGGAGCTCTACTATGTCTGGTATATTTCTGAGATGGATCATTCTCTCTGCTGCAATTATGGTTTCCGCCTATCTCTTTCCTGGTATTGAGGTGGCCGGTTTCGGTGCTGCACTATTCGCAGCTGTCGTGCTTGGCATTCTTAATGCTTTTTTCCGGCCAATCTTGATTATTCTCACCCTGCCGATTAACATTCTTACCCTCGGTCTGTTCACCTTTGTCATCAATGCTTTTCTATTGATGATGACCTCTGGAGTTATCGGTGGTTTGCACGTGGATGGCTTTAGCTCTGCGCTTCTTGGCTCACTGATCATCAGCCTGGTCAGTTGGGGGCTCAGTTCATTTATCAGTGACCGTGGGCGTGTAGAGTCTATTGATATCGAGTTGCGCCGCAAGAGTAACGATCGCTGGGAATGATTAAGAACAATCAGGAAAAACGTTGTTGCTTGATTACTTTACGGCAATAATCTGCTGAATCATTCAGAAAACGGCACCAGTTATTTTGCGCAATTTTCACAAAGTTATCTTCAGAATATATCAGCTTTAACTGGAACTTCGAGACAACACCTGATGCGCCAATCCTGACCTTGTTCTCTCTGCTGGTCGAAGCGATCGGAGAGGATGGCTTGAAACCAACTGCCAAGGGTAATTTACCACGTCAATTCTGCCGTGAGGCGGCTCTCAGTTATTGGGGGGAGGAACGGCTTCAGGAGCGAACGTACTTTAACAAAGTCAATAAAGAAGATGATTTTTTCGATTTGCACGTTACCAGACTTGTTGCAGAAATGGCTGGTTTAATCAGGAAATATCGGGGTAAGTTTATCCTGAGTCGTGAATGTCTGCGGATTTTGAAACAATCGGGTTTGGCGGGGATTTATCCCTTGTTGTTTGAGACTTACATCAAACAATATAATTGGGCGTATGGTGACGGATATATGGAACTCCCTTTTATTCAGCAATCTTTTGCCTATACTCTTTATATGCTGCGGCGTTACACAACACAATGGCAGCCTCATAGTTTTTTGGAAGAAAAATATATTCAGGCTTTTCCGAGGCTTTTGGCAGAGATTCAAGGTAACGACTACTTTAGCCCAGAACAGCAACTCAGTCGCTGTTATACTTCGCGAACAATTCGTAGTTTTGCTGTTTTTCTAGGTCTGGTCGAGCTAGAAAAGATTGATAAAGATCGATATATGAGCGACTACATGGTCAGAAAACTCCCCTTGCTCGATAAGATAGTCAGTTTTTCGGTCTGAATCTGAAAAAAATCTGGAAACCGTAAGTTGTCCGGTGAGCGGAAAGAAGAGTATTTTTTAGCAGTTCGTGCCAGGCTGGATAAAAACTATCAGCCGATGGAAAGGTTGTTCAATGCGGTCATTCAGAAATCGTCGTAACTTTGGAAGGAACTCCATCCTGCCCCTTTGAAACAAAACGATCGGTCCGGGTATCGCGTTTGAGCCAGATACCTTCAATTGCCGAGGAGGACACAATGTTTCTGGTCATGGTGCGCTTACGATTATCGGCGTTCTGAAGATGGATATTTTTTTCTGCGAGTGATTTGCCCATAAATCCATACCCTGAAATGCTAAATTGAATTGATTCTAACCCTCGTATTCTAACCCGAATCCTTTGTTTTTTAAAGCTAATTTATTGATTTGACTCTCTCGAAGAAAGTGGGAAAGGCCGGGATGCTGTTGCTTTATTGTTTTAACTCGAGTAAACAATGAAGTCTCTCCGTGCTAAAGATCAAAGGATAAGAACAACACATGACGATCTTTAATATTGTACATATGCTCGGCTGATTATTGTTGAAATCGGTCATGTTGATAATTTGAAGAATTATTGCTATCAGAAATCAAGGTAGAGGGAAACGTGATATCTCACCGGCCAAGAAAATGCTTCGGGCAACATTTTTTGCATGATCGTTCTGTCATCGATAAAATAATCTCTGCCGCACAGCTTGATTCACAACAGCAGGTGGTCGAAATCGGTCCGGGACTGGGGGTGTTAACGGATGAATTGTTACCCCGCTCAGCCCATGTTCAGGTCATGGAGATTGATCGCGATTTGAGCGCACGACTGGAGGCGCGCAACGATTCGCGCCTGACTGTACACTCAGGCGATGTGTTGAAACTTCCCTGGCGTGAGTTCCTTAAACAGCCCCCCTATATACTGGTTGCTAATCTTCCATACAATATTTCCAGTCAGGTTGTTTTTCGTCTGATTGAACACCGCGATTTATTTCAGCGGCTGGTGTTGATGTTTCAACGCGAAGTGGGGGAGCGATTGGTTGCGCCACCCGGTGGAAAGGATTATGGAATTCTGTCGGTTCTCTGTCAGCTCTGGTACGATATCAGAACAGTAGCCCTGGTTAAGCCAGGTGCATTTTCTCCGCCTCCAAAGGTTGATTCAATTGTTCTCAATTTTCAGCCGCTACAGCATCCGCGCGTTGATCCGGTCGATGAGGTTCTTTTTAAAAAAGTGGTTAAAGGTGCTTTTACGCAACGGCGTAAAACCCTGCGCAATAGTCTTCTGGCCAGTGGATTTGCTGCTGAAGATATCGATTATGCTCTCCAACAAGCAGAAATTTCACCGAGCTGCCGTGGTGAAACATTATCACTGCAAAACTTTTCCGCACTCACTAAATTCTTAGCCTGAAATTTTTTATTAAAAATTTATAAAACATGCTTGAAAACTGGCAATTGGTGGTTTATTCTTCAGTGGTGCGACCATAGATAATTCTGTTTGTGGCAAAGCATAAGAAACTTACCCTTTTTGGTGAATTAGGGAGATAGACATGAAAGTGACTGTGACCCGTGGTGGTCGAACGTCAAAGGAACGAGATCAGCTTTTTCAACCTGAAAAAATTGAACAAGAGTTGATCCGACAGGGTCAGACAACAGGTTTACCTGTTTGTCTGGATTTGGCAAACATTTTACGCCAGGAAATCCCGGAGAACTTTTTATCTCCACTTTCCTTGCCTGAGCTGGTAAAAGACCTGCTTCAAGCCAGTAGATTTCTTTCCCGGCGCAGTTGTGATGAAATTAAGGTCAAACTACAGGCGCAAGAAACTGCCGGCCACTATTTTCTTTTTACCAATTCTCCCGACGCTAACCATATATTTTTCTCACTTCAAGAGTATTTACATCGCTGCTCGTACAATTTCCGGGTTATTTGTCATCCAATTCTTTCCGTTTTACGCGAAAAAGACGTGCTACAAAAAGTTTCTGAGGGGGAGAGCTCCCTGCCGCAAGAATCCTTTGTCTGGATGGAGCTGGAACGTTTTTCCGCCCACAAGATTAATGATTTGGAGCACGCCATCACCACGATTATTTCTTCTGCTGTTCAGATCAGTCGGGATCGACTGGCAATGTTGCAAAAGATTGCCAACCTTGGGGAGATAGAAGGTCTGAGCCAATATCGGGATATGTACGATTGGCTGCAGCAGGAAAACTTTATTCCTGTGGCAACTCGTAGTTACACCTATGACAAAGAGGCTGATGCAACCACCTTTCGTGAAGAAACAGCCTCATCATTAGGTTTAAACCTGTTCTATGACCGGCCTTTTTATAAGAATCCACAACCCGTCACGTTAACTCCGGAAAAAGTTTTTTCACTGCTGGGTCGTGGAAAAAATGTTGATCTGGAAGTAACCGAATTACGTTGTCCTCTGCACCGTTTTGAGCGGCTGACCTATCTTGGATTTCGTGAAGAATTGGCCACCGGGCAGTATCGAGAACATTGTTTCTGGGGATTCTACACGCAAAAGAGTATCGACGAAAACACCATGACAATCCCGGCGTTAAGACAGCGGATTGAGCGGGCTCAGAAGGAACTGAGAATCCCGCATGACAGCCATAATCATCGCAAAATCATCCAGATTATTAACAGTTTCCCCAAAATTGAATTGTTCCTGATGGGTGATATTGAATTACGCCGGATGATCCGATCTTTCACCCAGATGCACCGTCAGGCAGGAGTCAAGGTTGTTGTTGCTCCAAGTGCAGCTGAAGCCGCTTTGACCTTGTTGCTGATTATGCCGAATGATTACTATCTGCCAGAACATATTGAGCGGATGGAAATTTATTTAAGACGTTATTTTAAGGCGGTTACTGTTGAATCGCGCTTGATTCACCTTGCTTCGGATTACCTGAGTTTGCATGTCAATATGCAATTGCAGAAAAAAGAGGTGAAGATTGATCTGGTTCAATTGGAACAAGGTTTAACCCGCGTTACAATGCCCTGGAAACTGAAATTCAGAGCATTGCTTGAAAAAAACTTTTCCGGGGATACTTTCTCAACTTGGGAGCGTTACAGCAAGGCGTTTAATAAAGATTACCGCGCTCGGACACACCCACGTTTTGCGGTTCGGGACGTAAGAAACATAGAAAAATTATTGCAGAACAAACAGGATTCATTTGATCTTTGGGGTCCATTTCATGAAGAGGATGATTATTATCGTCTGCAGTATTACAGTTTCGGCCGTAGTTATCTGAATGACTTGATGCCTTTTTTGCAGAATCTGGATCTTTGTGTGTTACACGAAATTGATTCCGATCTTGAGGTCGACTCAGAACAGGTTTTTATCAAAAGTTTTGCGATTAAGCCCAATGCTACCAACAGTCTACCGTTTAAACAGATCAAGCCTCTGTTACTGGAGACCCTTCGAGCGTTGCAGAACAATGAAGTCGAAAATGACTACCTGCACCGCTTGCAATTGTTGACCGGTCTTTCCTGGCGTGAAATAGATGTTTTCCGTGGCTATCGAAGCTACTATTTTCAGTTGGGGAGCCCTTTTACCAAAAAACGTGTTGCTGATGCATTGATCAACAATGCCAAGGTTGCTCACCTTCTCTATCGATATTTTGAAGGACGTTTCAAGCCAGCCGAAAAGTTGGCAGATCCGATGACGCGTGAGATTGAGATTCTGTCGCCGATTCGGCAGGAACTGGTCACCGCTCTCGAGGTGGTCAGTGACCCTAACGAAGATAAAATTCTGCGAACTTTATTCAACTTAATCGATTCAACCATCAGGACTAATTTCTTCCTTCGTTATCAGCTGGATGATTATTTCTTCTCCTTTAAAGTTAACACCCTTGGGGTTATTGATATGCCATCACCAAGACCGCTTTATGAGGTGTATGTCCATTCGGCAAAAATGGAAGGTCTCCATCTGCGTGGTGGCAAGGTTGCTCGTGGTGGTATCCGCTGGTCAGATCGTCCTGATGATTTCAGAACCGAAATCCTTGGGTTGGTCAAGGCGCAAATGACTAAAAACGCAGTGATTGTACCAGAGGGGTCCAAAGGCGGTTTTGTGACCAAGCAGCTGAGCCCCGACCGGGAAAAAATGGGGGAAATTGTTAAGGATGCCTATCAGACATTAATGCGGGGCTTGCTTGACTTGACCGATAACCGGGTTGGTGACGAGATTGTTCAACCGGAAGGAATTATCACCTACGATGACGATGATCCCTACCTGGTTGTTGCTGCCGACAAAGGGACGGCTCATTTGCCTGATGCTGCAAATGCTGTCAGCGAATCTTACGGCTTCTGGTTAGGTGATGCTTTCGCCAGTGGTGGTTCACATGGCTTTGATCATAAAGCTCTTGGAATTACCGCGCGTGGGGCGTGGGAGAGTGTTAAGCGGTCATTCCGGGAAATCGGGCACGACATTCAGACCAAGCCTTTCACCGTTGTCGGTATTGGCGATATGAGTGGCGATGTGTTTGGCAATGGGATGATGTTATCACGTCAAACCAAGTTGTTGGCGGCATTTGATCATCGGCATATCTTCCTTGATCCCAATCCCGATCTTGAGGCGTCTTACGCAGAGCGCAAGAGGCTTTTCAATCTGCCTCGATCCAGCTGGGAAGATTATAACCCTGTGCTGATTTCTGCGGGTGGTGGGGTTTTTTCGCGGCAACTGAAAGAAATTCCGTTGTCGGCACAGGTTGCCGACTGGCTGGGGGTGCGGCAGGGGAGTATCGATGTCCCTGGGTTGATCAAATTGTTGTTGGCCTCACAGGTTGATCTGCTCTGGAATGGTGGTATCGGAACCTATGTAAAAGCGTCGACGCAGAATAATGAGGATGCGGGTGACCGGGCGAACGATGCTGTCCGTATTGATGGTGATGAGTTGCGTGCCAAAGTTGTCGGTGAAGGTGGAAACCTGGGGTTAACCCAGTTAGGGCGGATTGAATACGCCATAAATGGCGGTCGGATCAACACCGATGCCATCGATAATTCAGCTGGTGTTGATACATCTGACCATGAAGTCAATTTAAAGATTCTCCTTCGGTTGTTGCGCCATGAGGGTTATATCAAAAATCTTGAAGATGGCTATTCATTGTTGGGTGAAATGGAAGAGACCGTTTGTAAGGATGTTCTTTCTAATAACTATACCCAGACCTTGTCGCTCTCTCTCGACGCCATACGTTGTGAAGAGGATGTTGAACCTTATCTGGATCTGATTGATCGGTTGGGTCGTTCCGGACTTCTCGATCGACGTGGGGAATTTTTACCCAGCCGCAAAGAGGTTTCTGCACGGCAACCAAACCGTCTGGTGCGTCCGGAACTTTCTATATTGCTTGCTTATAGTAAAATGTTCCTGTTTAAAGCTCTCCTCGACTCCAGGTTACCCCAAAATAAAGTAGTGTCTCAGTTACTGTTTGATTATTTTCCACAACAAGTGATCGATCGCTACCGTGATTCGTTGCCGCGTCACCCTTTAGCGAAGGAAATTACTGCAACGATGCTAACGAATCGGGTTATTGATCAGGCTGGAAGCACTTTTCTCCAAACCATCAGTCGTATGACGGGTCGTACTCAGGTAGATGTTGCAAATGCTTACCTGATTTTTGATAATCTGCTCAGCGGTCATAAGCTCCGCCAGGCTGTTTTTGCTCTGGATAATAAAGTTTCTGCTGACCGACAGTATGAATTATTACTGAAACTTGAAAACTTACTCAGTTTTTTCTGTTCATATGCCTTGAGTAACAATATGGAGATTCCATCTTCGGAACAGGATCTGGAGCGGATCAGTCTGCAATTGAAACAATATGCTGAACTGTTACCGAAAGTCCTTCCTGCTGATTTATGGCAGGAATGTGAGCAATTACAGACCCAGCTTCAGCAGGACGGGCTGAGTGAAGAAATAGCCCACATGTATGCCGCTCTCGATTTATTGACCGACTTCTTACCTTTGATCTGTATGGTAGAATCCTCAGGACAGGAGCTGGAACAACTGGCACGGATTAAGGTTCTTGTTGATGAAAAGATAAACAGTACCGCTATCTACGCGGTTCTGGAAGAAGTCCCGGTCTTGGATAGTTGGGATCGTCGTGCCCGTGAATCTCTGATCAGTTCCCTGCATTCGGTTAATATCAGGATTGTTCAGCAGGTTGCATTGGAATCAGTCGCCATGCCGCAAAACTTTTTCTCTAAACGGCGGCAAAAAATGCGCACATTTGAGGGGTTACGACGATCTTTGCTCAGTGAAGTTCCACGTAATTTTCACCCCTTTACGGTGCTATTGCGTTCCCTGGAAGGTTTATTAACAGCATAAAGTGAAGATTGAGTGATCAGGGGCGGGTAAATCCCGCCCCTTTTTATTGTTAATTAGCGAATAACTGTGTTATATCCGTTTTTGTTTTCAAACTGTGACAGCTGACCCGAAACAAGCTTCGGAGTCATGTTAGGTGCCAGTCCGAGAATAAGGGCTGAAGCGAAAGCCCAGCTGGACATTCATTGTCGAACAGGCTCCTGAATATTGAGTAAATTCAAATACCGCCTGGATCTACGGACTGGGACGGAAGGTGATTTGAATAAAACAGAACAGTTCCTGTTCTGCCGATGCCTTTCGTTGCATGCGAAGGGCATTTTCTATTTCTGCCGGGGAATTATTATGCAAAAACGTAAAACAATTCTTGATATCGGTCTGATGAAAGAGCAACAAAATAAGATTGTTGTTTTGACCGCATACGATTATCCATTTGCCCAATTGATGGATGCCGTTGGTATTGACATAATCCTGGTTGGTGATTCGGTTGGTTCTGTCTTTTCCGGCTACGACAATACCCTCCCAGTGACTTTGGATGAGATGCTCTATCATACCAGAGCTGTCGTGCGTGGCAGTCAACAGGCGCTGATTGTCACCGATATGCCTTTTATGTCCTATCAGATTGATGAACGGGATGCACGGTTGAATGCTGGTCGGTTAATCAAAGAGGGTGGTGCACAGGCAGTTAAGCTGGAAGGTGGCGAACATATGGCTGCGACCATCCGCAGTATTGTTGATATTGATATTCCGGTGGTTGGGCACATTGGTTTAACCCCGCAGTCAATCCATCGTATGGGTGGATTCCGGGTTCAAGGACGCGAAGAAGAACAGGCAAGAAAAATTCTAGCTGACGCCAAAGCGGTGGAGGAGGCTGGAGCTTTTGCCATGGTTCTGGAAGGAATTCCCCGCGACCTGGCAAAAACAGTGACCAAATCGGTTTCTATCCCGACCATTGGTATCGGTGCGGGAGCTGATTGTGACGGACAGGTGCTGGTGATTCACGATATTCTGGGTCTCTGTGATAAATATTCACCAAAATTTGTTAAACGTTATGCAGATATTTCTGCCACTATCTCTCAAGGAATTGAGAGCTACATCAAAGAAGTCAAAGGTGGTGATTTTCCGACTTCTGAACATTCATTCAAGTAGGGCATATGGATATCATCAGATCAGTCAGTGAAATGCAGCAGTGGGCATCCTCGGTGCGGGCAGCAGGGCAATCTATTTCTTTTGTTCCGACGATGGGATTTCTCCATCAGGGGCACTTATCATTGTTGAAAGAAGGACGTAAACGGGGAGATCTTCTGGTGCTCTCTATTTTTGTCAATCCCACCCAGTTTGGCCAGGGTGAGGATTTTGCTGAATATCCGCGTGACTTACAACAAGACTGTGAAATAGCACAACAAGCCGGTGTTGATATTATCTTTGCTCCTGAAGCTAAGGATATGTATCCCAATGGATATGCAACCTATGTTGCTGTCGAAGGGATTACAGAAACCCTCTGTGGTCGCAGTCGCCCCGGCCATTTTCGGGGTGTCTGTACGGTTGTCAGCAAACTTTTTAATATTATTCAACCTCAGACAGCTATTTTTGGCAATAAAGATTTTCAGCAGCTTGCGGTTATTAAACGGCTGACCCTGGATATGAATATGCCGGTTGATATTTTTGGAATGCCGATATTTCGTGAAACTGACGGTCTGGCAATGAGCTCACGCAATGTCTACCTGAGTGCGGATCAACGTCGACAAGCCCTGGTTCTTTCGCAGTCTCTGACCCAGGCAAAAGAGCTGGTTAAAGCTGGTGAAACTGATTGTGCCAATATTATTTTTCGGTTGAAAAAATATATCAGTCAGCAACCGGATGCCCGTATTGATTACGTGCAAATCTGCCACCAGTTGACTCTGGAAGACCAAAGTCAGGTTGATAAAGATTCAGTCTTGCTGCTGGCGGTCTATTTCGGCACAACCCGTTTGATCGATAATGATTTTCTGGCAGTAAATCATGACTGAAACAGCTCTTGCAAATCTACAGAATCTGTATCGTATTTTTACCGTTCCAGAAGCTCCCGAATCAACTTTGGGTGCTGTAGATCAGGCGATCAGTGAAAATGTTGCTGACTTTTTACAGAAACATATCGTCGCACTGGAGCAAAGTCTGGAAGAGATTGAAAATGACTTTTCGGTATCTAAAATCCCTGAAGAACCCTCTTTTGTCTCAGAATATGCCGATTTCTTAAAACAGAAACTGGTCGCTCAGTCGGTGCATACCGCGGCTCCAGGCTTTGTCGGTCACATGACCTCGGCACTGCCTTATTTTATGCTGCCGTTGGCACGTATCATGACTGCACTGAACCAGAATCTGGTCAAAGTTGAAACTTCGAAAGCGTTTACCCCTATGGAACGTCAGGTATTAGCCATGTTGCATCACCTGATCTACCGACGGGATGATAATTTTTATGCGCAATGGATTCATGACAGCCAACACGCTCTGGGGGCATTCTGTTCTGGTGGAACCATCGCCAATACAACTGCACTCTGGGTCGCCAGAAACCAGCTTTGCGGCCCAGACGGGTCTTTTGCCGGGATTGCCAAGGAGGGTTTGTGCAAGGCGTTACAGCATCTGCGTTGCAGTGGACTGGCTATTCTGGTTTCACGCCGGGCACACTATTCGTTGGGGAAAGCGGTTGATCTGCTTGGCATCGGTCGGGATAATCTGATTCTGGTCGATACCGATGTGGATAGTCGAATCGATATGCAGTCCCTTAAAAGCGCGTATACAAAGTTACGCAAGAACAATCTCCGTCCCCTGGCATTGGTCGGGATTGCTGGAACGACTGAAACCGGACATGTTGACCCGCTGGATAAACTAGCTGATTTCGCTGCAGAAGTGGGTTGCCATTTTCATGTTGATGCCGCCTGGGGTGGTCCAACGCTGTTTTCGGAAACACACCGCTATTTACTCAAAGGGGCTGAACGAGCCGATTCACTGACCATTGATGCCCATAAACAACTTTATGTGCCAATGGGTGCCGGGATGGTTCTGTTTAAAGATCCACATGCCCTCTCGGCCATAGAGCATCACGCCAACTATATTTTGCGGCATGGCTCCAAAGATCTGGGAAGTCATACTTTGGAAGGATCGCGACCGGGAATGGCTATGTTGGTGCATGCCGGTTTGTCAATTATTGGACGGAAAGGGTATGAACTGCTCATCGATCTGGGGATTGAAAAAGCCCGGCAGTTTGCCAACACAATAAATGCACACCCGAACTTCGAATTGATAACTGCTCCCGAATTAAATATTCTCACCTACCGGTACAATCCGGCCTGGTTACAGGAGAAAATGGTGCAACTGGATCGGGAACAACTGCAGACCATCAATCAGCTGTTAAATCTGCTAACTCAAGAGGTGCAGAAGCGCCAGCGTGAGGCGGGGAAAACCTTTGTCTCCCGGACACGCTTGCGTTCTTCTGGCTATCCTGATGAACAGATTTCGGTCTTTCGGGCGGTACTGGCAAATCCCCTCACGACAGAAGCTATTTTAGCAGCAGTTCTTGAAGAGCAATGTGCTATTGTTAAACAGACAGAGGTTCAGAATCTTATAGAGAAGATTAAACATATTGTCGTCTGATCTGATTTGGTTGTCGTTTTGAATTATATCTATACCGCAAAATATCTGGTTTCAGCTAACGCTCCACCGATTGAGGCTGGAGCGTTGTTAGTTCAGGGTGGCAGAATTGCCCGTGTGGCAACTCTTAAAGAAATAAAACGCAATAATCCCGGCGTTAAGATTGTCGACTTTCATGCTGCGCTGCTGGTGCCACTATTGGTGAACGCTCATACGCACCTTGAGCTCACCGATTTCGGGCTGTGGGCTGAATTGGCGGGGGAGGTTGCACCACCCGAAAATTTTGTCGATTGGATTTTGTGCCTGATCAGGATTAAGCGCAAGTTGAGCGAAAAGCAGTATCAACTTTCATTGAGTCATGGAATTGCACAATCTCTTGCTTCAGGAACTGGAGCCGTTGGTGATATTCTTGCGCATCATTCGGCGCGTAACCTCTATCTCAGCAGTCCATTGCTCGGTTCTCTGTTTCTGGAAACCCTTGGACAGGATCCGACAGTTGTCCATCAGCTGAGAAATGAACTGAAAGAAGCTCTGAAAGATGATGTTGTTGGATCGGTGAAGTTGGGTGTCTCCCCCCATTCTCCCTATACCATCAGTACAAATTACTTAAAGAGCGTTTATCGTTATTGCCAGCAGCAGAAAATACGTTGTACCACTCATGTGGCAGAATCAGCTGAAGAGGTTGAATTTGTTGAATGGAGTAAAGGTGATTTGGCCAGTCGACTCTATCCCCAGATCGGTTGGGAAAACTATCTTCCACATCCTTCCGGGCTGCGCCCGGTTGAGTACCTGCGGCAGCAGGGCGGGTTGTTCCCGGAAAATCTGTTAGTGCATGGGGTGCAGCTGAATGATGCCGAGATACAACTGTTAGCTGAAAGACAGATGCGGCTTGTTCTCTGCCCGCGCTCCAACGCCAAACTTAATCTCGGCAAAGCTCCAGCAGGAAAACTCCAGCGAGCTGGGGTGAAATTGGCACTCGGAACCGACAGCCTGGCCAGTTGTGACAGCCTTTCAATCTGGGATGAAATGACTTTTGCCCAGCATTGGTTCGGCACTGAACTTGACGCGCCGACCCTGTTTAATATGGCAACCCAGGGTGGTGCTGAGGCTCTGGGGATAGAGAATGAAATGGGTTCTCTGGAGGCCGGAAAACTAGCCAGCTTTCAGATTTTACAACCGAAAACAACTGTTGCCATAGATAGTATTTTCGATTATTTTGTTTCGTCGGGCTGCACTGATGATATTGCTCAAGTGTATCATAGTGGAAAGAAGTTGCCTTTTGTTAACCCTTCTCCATGAGTGAGAAGGTGGCCGAAGGTCGGATGAGAGGGAATGTTAGTAGAAGTTTGCTATCTCTTGATATGTTTTTGCCTCTGTTCACAGGATGAAACTAGTTGCTACTATGGGAATCAAAGTTATCGCCACCAATAAAAAAGCTTATCACGATTATTATATCGATGAGACTTTTGAAGCGGGTATCTCCTTGACCGGAACCGAAGTGAAGTCGATCCGGGCAGGCAAGGTCAACTTGAAAGAATCATTCTGTCGCATCAAGGACGGTGAGGTATTCATCAACAATATGAATATTGCTGCCTATGATTTTGGTAATCGGGAAAATCACGATCCGACCCGAATGCGCAAATTACTGTTGCACCACGCAGAGATTGATAAGCTGCTCCGTTTCACCGAACAGAAGGGTTTGTCCATGGTGCCGACTAAAATCTATTTCAAGAAGAACTATGTCAAACTTGAAATTGGCATCGGGCGTGGGAAAAAGTTGCACGATAAGCGGGAAACCCTCAAGCGTAAAGAAGCTGACCGGGAAATGGCCAAAGCAATCAAGAGTGCCCAGCGGTAGACTTTTTTTTAAAAATATGAGATAATGCCTTACGTATCAGTTCTTAACTGACCGAAAAACAACACTAACTTTCAGAATGGGGGTGTCAAGGTTTCGACGGGGGACGGAAACGAAGTGCTGCATGCCGGAGTGGGCTGGCTCCGTAACAAGCCCAACTTAACTAAACGCAGATACTGACGTTAGTTACGCACTAGCAGCCTAAGGCTGTTACGTCTTGTCAATCATTGCCTGTGTGGCTGACCGGACGTTAATTTAGCAGGCTAGTTTCAGCGAGTGTCTGTGGCGCCGAAGCGAAACTTAAGCAGACTCGCCTGGTGGATATCCTGTCTGTGGGAGCTTCATCCGGTTAATTCAAAATACAGACTACGCATGTAGAAGCCTTACGTGGAAAGCTTTCGGACGCGGGTTCGATTCCCGCCACCTCCACCAATAAAAAAGAGTCGCCTCCGTAAACGGGGTGGCTTTTTTATTGATTTGGCTTGACACGGAAACCGCAGGGAGTCGGACGCTGACATAATGTCGGAAGGGCGGTCAATGAAAGCCGCGGAAGTAGGGCGAGAGATTAAAATTATGGGGCTGTAGCTCAGTTGGGAGAGCGTCGCGTTCGCAACGCGAAGGTCGTGAGTTCGATCCTCATCTGCTCCACCAAAAAATAACAGGCACTTAGAGCTTTTGCTCTGGTGCCTGTTCTGTATCAGATATCTCAATGAGTCTCTGGGTCTGGTGCGTTTTTCTTGCTAATAAGAAAAGAGTAGAAATGGAATTATTCCTCTCGGTTCCGGTTTAAGCAGTATTGCAGTAAACTTGGGACTGTCCCCAGACCCATCGGGGGCTGTCCCGAAGTTTACGAACCACGAAGAACTGTGGCGGTTTGCGCCGCAAAAGCCGGAGAGGCAAGCGGGATTAACTCACCTCTCCGGTTTGTTCCTTAGAAGGCCATCTGCAGACCCAGATTGATCAGGCTACTGCTTTCATAGTCATCGCCTTTGCGATAATTGAATGCAGCACTGAGGACAATTTTGTCGGTCAGCATTGCCGCAGCCGTGATTCCGGCACGCCAATACCCATCATCGACAGCGGTTCCGGGAAGGTTGAATTTATTGCGTGGTAGAGTGACCAGATAGGTGTCTGGGGTAGTTTTATCGCCGGACAATTCCTCTTCGCGCACCAGGGTGATATCCAGAGCTGTCTTATCGTTGAGCATAATCTTGCCAAACAGACCGATTTCCGCAAGCAGGGTATCCCGGTTTTGTCGGGAATAGCCAAGACTGTCGAAGTTATTACCGATTTCGGCATAACCATCAACATAGACCTTTTGATAAGTCAGACCATAGACCGGCCCGAAGATCGCGGCGTTGGTTCGCCATAAGTCGGCCCTGCCCGTCAGGGAGAGCATGACCTGTTCGCCATCAGTTTCGCCGCTGTTTGTTCGGGTGGCACTGCGCATCGCGGTTTGCCGATCTATATCCTCATAGTTGCTCTGGCCAAACCCAAAAGTGATATTGTTGCGGAAGATCTCTCCTTGATGTTGAAGTGCAACCAACCCGAAAATTGTTTTGTAGTCGAATCCACCAGCAGCGTCCCAATCGATATCATTCTGTGCCGTTCCCAGGCTAATGCCAAAGCTCCAGCCATCTTCGGTATGGTAAACCGCACCAAGCAGCCCGCCGACTTCATCCGCATCCCACGAAGGAATACCATTGGAAGAATCGCCCTCGAAAGACTGAAAAGAGCCGCTAATAAACGGGATCCAGGTGCCGGACTCCGCCTGTGTCATCAGGGACATCTGATTATCCATCCCGGTCAGATAGGCACGACCGCTGGCAATGGCGACATCGGGCAGGGTTGAGATCAGACCGGGCGCGGAGAGCACCGACAGGGCATAATCAGCAATAGCCTCATGGCCGCCGGTGGTGGGGTGAACCGAATCGGCAAATAGAAAGGTTTCTTCAGTGCCGGGGATATAATCGCCAGGAGCGCAGGGCAGAGCTCCTGTGCCACAGGCAAAGCCGGTTACGTTGGTAAAGCCAAAAGCTGTCGGATCAGCGGCCACAGCCGCCAGCAAACCAGCAACATCCAAGGGCACGACATTGGCGTTACCTGACGTCATCAACATATCCAGTGCGTAATTAAAGCCGCTGGACATATCGGTAAAACCTGCGGCAACCACCAGTTCTGCGGCAGCGACTGTGCCGGTGGGAACTCCCAACACCGTGTCGGCCTGTGCCATGGCTGCATCCCGCACTACCAGCTGTTCTGCTGGTGTCGCTGCCGGTTGACCCAGAGCCACCGCAGCAGCACCAAGGGCACTCGTCAAGTTAGAATTGCCGGCACCAACCGTCTGGATCGCTGTCATGATCGTTGCAGGGGTCTGACCGATATCGGGCAGTAACGGCACCAGAATGACTTCTGCTCCATGCTGATCAAGGGTTTGAATCACACCATTCAGTTGTGTGGCGCTGGTTTGAAGGTTGATGCTGATCTGGTCTGATGAAGTGCCTGCAGCTGCCAGGCCAGCATTGTAAAAAACGTCGTTGGCTCCACCCCAGACAATATAGAGGGCATTGCTATCGCCACTTGCATGCGCACCCAGATAGGTTTGCAGCTGAGTCGTGATTGGTTGCGCAGACTGGGGGGACGGGGTTGATCCGATACCAACAGGTGAGTCAACCTGTGCTCCGCCTTGTGCATAGTTATTACCGTTGGCATCGGTGACAGGATTGTTCGGGTTGTTTGCCGTGACTGTCACATTCCACTCAGCCCCGAGATTTTCAACCCAGACCAGACCCGGATCGGTGGTAAATCGTTGACCGCTTCCCGCATCAGCGTTACCCTCAAAGGCTCCTGAATCGGAGAGACTGTCTCCAAAAATGTAGAGCTGATCATAATCTGCGAATGCAGGTACAGACGCTATCAACATGGCAATAAATGCGGTGACCAGTGTTCTCTTCATGATTCTCTTTTATCCTTTCTCCTTTTAAGGGGCAGTTGTCAAAATAAAAGCACTGCTACCTTCCATTATTCGCCTCAGTAACGCATAGTGCAAGGAAAGCAGCAACCATCTGTCAATAAAAGTCCCAACAGACAAAACAAAAACACTGCAATTTTAGATAATTCTGACATTTTAATCAACAATAACTAGGACAGAAGTTCACCCATTTTTTTACTTTCTAAAAAGGGACTCCTGTATTTTGACCCTCCGATCCTGTGTACCGCAGCCGGATATTCATTGTCGGACAGGCTCTTGGGGGAGCAGGCTGTCCAGACAGTTTTTTTAAGTGCCCCCTATGAACATTGACAGGGGTGATATAGAATGTCCCCCATGCAAGCTGAATACTATCCCCCAGAATTCCTATAACTTAAAAGGAGTATGTTTTGCCCATTTCACTTTATCTCATCTGGTTTTTAATAGGTGTTGCTTTCCTCATTGGGGAAATGGTGGTTCCTGGGTTTATCTTGATTTTCTTTACCGCCGGCAGCTGGATTGTTGCCGGTACGGTCTTTTTTTTAGAGGACTTAGATCTGACCACCCAGATCATTATTTTCATTGTTTCATCTTTGGTTTTTCTTTTTACTCTGCGACGTTATGGGTTGCAGACCTTTAAAGGGGATAGCAAAGAGGGAGTCGATAATGAATTTTCCAAAACCGGTCAAAAAGCTGTCGTGACCGAAGCCATCGGTCAAAACGGTTACGGCGAAATACAACTAAACGGGACATTCTGGCGAGCCACGGCAGATGTTTCAATCGATAAAGATCAAAGAGTTGTTGTTGAAGGGCAAGAGCCGAACAACAATCTTGTCCTGATTGTTAAGCCAATTACCCGTACAGAGCGCTAATTGTAGCCTTTTTTCTCACCATTAGGTAGAGGAGTAATAATGATATCATCAGGTTTAATTGTTTTTGTAGTATTGGCAGTTTTTATTGTTGTTGTCCTGGTCAAAACTGCTGTTGTTGTCCCACAACGGATGGAGTTCATTGTCGAAAGACTCGGTAAATACAGCAAAACTTTGGGTGCGGGTTTTCACATCCTGGTTCCCTTCCTCGATAGGGTTGCCTATCGACGTTCGCTAAAAGAGGTCGTCATCG
>Ga0256840_1002051_pt1 | contig 18138 bp, 17 predicted proteins | sample 355202metaG_FD_185969 | JGI IMG/M metagenome (GOLD analysis project Ga0256840, IMG submission 185969) | Hydrothermal vent microbial communities from Mid Atlantic Ridge, Atlantic Ocean - 355-202 | ecosystem: Environmental > Aquatic > Marine > Hydrothermal vents | place: Atlantic Ocean: Mid...
TAACCATCATCTATTCAACTTTTCTGGAATCCAATACTGCTGTTAGCCTCATTTATCCTTCCCAGCTTGATAAGCCGCCAAAATGATGGATTTAAACTTAGGGTGTTGATCGATATTATCAATATCTAATTGCTGCTTGATCATGGGGGCGAGGGTGTTGAATAGTTGTTGATCATGCCAATTCTGTTCAAAGCCGGTGAAATCAAAATGGCCATCATTCACAAACGCGGTGGCTGAGCCTTCAGCATCACTAAAGTGCACCTCTTCCCCCAGCATCATTTCATATTCATAGGAATAGCTATCAATATTGTTTAATGTCGCTAGCATTGGGTGTAAGTCTGGAATTTTGCCATGTTGTTGCATGATGTCATCAAGATCAATGGTTGTGTTGGGTGCAAATTGCTTGCCTTTGAAATAAAATTCAATGGTTGCGGTGATTTTATTGCTCATGATTTTTCCGATAATTGTTGTAATGCGTCTAAATAGGCTGATTCGGAAGGGGCTTGATTGTTGCGTTGTGCTAGCCACAGGCTTTCTGTCAAACATTCCATCATATGGTGTTCTGTTTCATGTGCATTAGCAAATTTAGCTTGTAATTGTTGATATAAAGTGCGTATTCCAGCAGGGCGGTCGGTTGATATTTGCTCATGTAATGAAATATGCAAACCCATATGGAGGAAGGGATTAGTTTGGCCATCTTCTACAAAATATTCTTGTTGTAGGCTGGCTTCATTATTAAATATTTTATGATATTCAGGGTGTTCGCTAATCACTTGAGCGACCATTGATTCTAGTGCTGACAATGCTTCATTTGCTTGTTGTTTTTTCCACACGTCATGATACATTTGGCGGAGTTGCTGTCTGTTTTGACCGAACATTCAGGAGCCTCTGATTAAGTCTGGTTGAATTTAGGCTGAGAGGAAATTGTACCAAACTTCTTCGAAATGAGAGGTAATAGTTGTTCTATTGTAGCGATTTTCGGAGAAGTTTTGGGCAATTTCAGCCAGCATAAAACAATCATGAATTATTCAGAGGCTCCTTGCCTCCTTAAGATTGTTTCTTTTGTTGGCGACGAAAATCATCACACAGGTGTGAGACTACACAGTTGGCACACAGTGGTTTTCTGGCGATGCAGACATAGCGACCATGCAAAATCAGCCAATGATGGGCATCTTGTTTAAACTCATCAGGAACGACTTTCATTAATTTATCTTCAACGGCACGCACTGTTTTACCTTTTGCTAAACCAGTGCGGTTTGAAAGCCGAAATAAGTGGGTATCAACAGCAATAACGGGGTGTTTGAACACGGTGTTTAGAATCACATTAGCAGTTTTTCGACCCACGCCGGGCAAAGCCTCTAATGCGTCACGATCTTCTGGCACTTCACCACCGTGTAGTTCAAGCAATTGGCGACAGGTTTTAATGACATTTTCAGCTTTGCTATTATATAAACCAATGGTTTTTATATATTGCTTAAGGCCATCGACACCTAGATCTAGAATAGCTTGAGGGGTATTCGCAATAGGGTAGAGTTTATCGGTTGCTTTATTGACACCGACATCCGTTGCTTGGGCAGAAAGAATAACGGCAATTAATAACTCAAAGGTTGAGGTGTAATTTAGCTCAGTAGTCGGCTCAGGATTATAGGCCTGTAATATGGCAAAAAAATCGTGGCGCTGTGCTTGGTTCATTAGCTGGCAGTTAAAATTTCGGCGGTTTCAACTTCGGCGGAAGCGGGTTTTTTTGTTGATTGGCGTGCATCAATGACATTTTTTAAGGCCACAATTAAACCTAAACCAATAAACGCCCCCGGTGGTAATAATGCTAATAAAAACCCACGATAATCTTCAAACACGGTGATGGTTAAGTTTCTTGCCGCTTCACCAAACATCAAGTGAGCTTCGCTAAATAATGTGCCGAGGCCAATGACTTCACGCATGGCGCCGAGCAAAACTAAAACTGCCGTAAAACCAATGCCCATCATTAAGCCATCTACAATCGCAGGGCCGACAGGGTTGCGTGATGCAAAGGCTTCAGCGCGACCGGTAATGGCACAGTTGGTGACGATAAGGGGGATAAAAATACCCAATATTAAATAAAGCTCATGAAACCATGCATTCATTGAAAGCTCGATAATGGTGACGATAGAAGCAATAATTAATACAAAAACAGGTAGGCGTGCTTCGTCGGGGATATGTTTGCGTAGTAATGAGACGATGCCATTAGAGGCGACTAAGGTGAGAATTGTCGCAAGGCCTAAACCTAGGCCATTGATGACTGTGTTACTGACAGCAAGCAGTGGACATAAACCCAATAATTGCACTAGGGCAGGGTTGTTTTTCCATAAGCCGTCACGAATAATGGGGCTGTATACACTGTTCATTATTCAGTCTCCTCAAATAATTCATCGCGATGCTGATCAAAATAAACTAAAGCATTTTTCACCGCAGACACAACGGCACGCGGGGTAATTGTGGCGCCGGTGAATTGATCAAAGTCACCGCCATCTTTTTTAACTTGCCATCTTGAATCATTAGGGCTTTGTAATGATAAGCCATTAAAGCCCAGGATCCAGTCTGTTTTTTTAAGATCAATCTTATCGCCTAAGCCAGGTGTTTCTTTATGCTGAATAACGCGCACACCAGCAAGGCTACCATCAAAATAGATGCCGACAAGCAGTTTGATTTTACCATTATAACCATTCGGTGCGATACTGGTGAAAACGGCGGCAATAGGTGTATTTTCTTTGCGGGCTAGATATATATATGTTGGGCTTTTAGTATGTAATTCAGCAAGGGCAGGCAATGATAATTTGTCCTCTAAAATATCATTGTCATAGCGTGACGTGTCTACTAATTCATTGAGTGCGGCTAATAAGGCTTGGCGTTCATTTTTTATGATTTGATCACGGGTATTAATTTCAGTGAGGCTCACTAGGCCGGTGGCGACAATTGCAAATACAGCTAACATTAAGCCTATTTTTAAAATATGACTTTGTATCTGGTTCACTGTTTTGCCCCATACACTTTAGGTTGGGTGTAATAATCAATCAGTGGCACCATCATATTCATTAATAAGACGGCAAAGGCAACACCATCAGGATAGCCGCCCCAAACACGAATAATATAGGTTAATAAACCGACACCCGCTCCAAATACAATTCGTCCCTTAACGGTTGTTGATGCTGTAATCGGATCGGTTGCAATGAAAAAGGCACCTAACATTGTGCCACCGCTTAATAAATGAAATAGTGGTGAACCGGTGATTTCAGGGCTGATAAACCAAGTGATCGCACTAATGGTTGCTAAGCTTGCGATCATGGCGACAGGAATATGCCAGCTGATCACGCGACGATAAATTAGGTATAAACCACCGACAATAAATAGGCCATTTATCCATTCCCAGCCTTTACCGCCAAATAAGCCAAATAAAGGTTGCTGAATAATCTCGGCCGGGGTTTGAAGGAGGCCGATATGCGTTTTCATCGTATCAAGTGGCGTTGCACCCGATAAAGCGTCAATAGCGACACCTGAGCTGATTTGGCCGGTGAAGATGACTTGGAATGCAGAGGCAAAATCAAGCGGATGCTCACTTAATGTTGTAACGGGTAGCCATGTTGTCATTTCTAAAGGAAATGAAATCAGCAGAACAACATAGGCCACCATAGCGGGATTAAAGGGGTTGTAGCCCAGACCACCATATAGATGTTTAGCAAAGATGATGGCAAACAATATACCAATTGTGACTAACCACCACGGTGCTAGCGGAGGCAATGCAATTGCTAATAAAACGGCTGTTACGATGGCACTACCATCAGTCAAAAAGGGTTTAAGTGGACGATTACGCAATTTGAGCATTAAAGCTTCAGTAAGCAAAGCGACCACAATGGCTAAAGTCATGGTGATAAGTACACTAGGACCAAAGAAATAAACAATGCCAATCACAGCGGGCACAAGTGCTAGCAATAGTTGCAGCATTTGCAGGGTTACACGGTTAGTGCCTGATAAAAAGGGTGATGATAAGCGGCTTAATGGCATTAGTTGTTCTCCACGTTATCAGGATTATTCGCTTTTTCAGCGGCTTCTTTTTCTTTAGCCGCTTTGGTCGCCGCCAGTGCAGCTTTGCGCTGACGTTGGCGCTCTTCTTTTTCTTTCTTTTCTGCTTCTTGCCGTTGTTGCCGGTTATCGTGGCGAATTCGAGCATTGTCTGCTTTAAGTGTTTCTTGCTGTTGGTTCATTATTTCTGTTTTAGCAAAACGGAAATAATGAACCAAAGGAATTTTACTTGGGCAAACATAACTGCAACAGCCACATTCAATGCAATCAAATAGATTATAGTCTTGTGTCTTTTCTAAGTCTTTAGCGCGGGCATGCCAATAGAGCTGCTGAGGCAATAAACTAACTGGGCAGGCAGTTGCACATTCACCACAACGAATGCAGGGTAACGGTTTGGAGGCAGGGGCGGCATTATCAACACCGACCAAAATACAGTTTGCCGTTTTTGTAACAGGTAAATTTACACCCGATAAGTTATAGCCCATCATTGGGCCACCTAAAATAAAAGGTTCGCCCGGCTGATGTTTTGTTTCACAAAATGCCAGTACCTCATCCATAGGTGTGCCAAATAAGGTTTCAAAATTACCGGCGTGTTTTACATCGGTGCCTGTTACCGTCACGATACGTGAAATAAGGGGTTCACCATGATTAATGGCGCGGCCAATGGCGTAGCTGGTTCCAACATTATGACAAACAATGCTTAAATCGATGGGCAGACCGCCAGAAGGCACTTGCTTGCCCGTTAGCACTTGAATTAATTGTTTCTCGCTACCAGCTGGATAACGGGTAGGAATAGCAACCACTTTCGTATTTTGTAGCTTAGGACGTTGTGATAATGCCGCCTCAACTGCGGCAATGGCTTCTGCTTTATTATCTTCAATGGCAATAATGCAGTGCTTCACCCGCAAGGCAAATATCATTATCTCGATGCCATCAAGAATGCCATCTGCACGTTCACGCATCAACATATCATCACACGTTATATAAGGTTCACATTCAACCCCATTTAGAACTAATGTTTCAATATGGTGGTGCACACCCGGATTGAGCTTAATAAAGCTTGGAAAGCCAGCACCGCCTAGTCCTACAATACCTGCTTCACGGATTTGATGACGGATATCATGCTCAGTTAGCTGGCGGAAGTCGGCACTGCCTTTATGCTCGATCCAGCGATCTTCACCGTCTGTTTCAATCGTTATGCAAAGTGCAGATAAACCAGATGGATGTGGAATAGGTTGTTCATCAATGGCTGTGATCACACCCGAACTAGGCGCATGCAAATAGACAGAGACATGGCCTTCAGCCCGTGCAATTTTTTGCCCTTTTAAAACCCTATCACCTATTTCCACAATAGGAGCGGATGCCTCGCCAATATGTTGCTGCAACGGTAAGATTAATTTTTTGCTTAACGGTATTTGGCGAATAGGTGTTTGTGTGGATCGCCGTTTTTGGCCATCAAGCACTAAACCGCCGGGGAATGACGATAATTTATCAGTCATGATTCCCCTCCAGATTTCAGGTCAAGGTGATCAGGATCAGGCCAGCGCCATGTATTTGGATTTTGTTTTACTTCTATCATATCAATACAATCTACAGGGCAGGGAGGCACGCACAATTCGCAACCAGTACATTCTTCCGTAATAACTGTGTGCATTTGTTTTGCCGCACCTAAAATAGCATCAACGGGGCAAGCTTGAATGCACAAGGTACAACCAATACAACGATCTTCAACAATCACTGCTAATGTTTTAGGTTTTTCTTCACCACATTCTTCATCTAAGGCTAATACTTCCACTTCAAGCAAATCAGCTAAAGCTTGAATCGTCGCTTCACCCCCGGGCGGACAGCGATTAATATCAGCTTCACCTGCCGCCATCGCCTCAGCATAAGGTCGACAACCTGCAAAGCTACACTGACCACATTGTGTTTGCGGTAATAATTTATCGATTTGATCGGCAATAGGATCGCCTTCGACTTTAAATCGAATTGAGGCGTAGCCTAATAATAGACCAAAAAATAAGGCCATCAGTGTGATGGCTGCAATGGCACTTAACACAATTAATTGACCAAGCTAGTAAAGCCAAGAAATGCCATTGACATTAAACCTGCCGTGATCAAGCCAATCGCTGCACCTTGAAAAGGTACAGGTACATCAGCCGCATCAATACGTTCACGCATAGAGGCAAATATAACAAGCACTAAAGAAAAGCCAATCGCCGCGCCAAAACCATATAAACCCGATTCAATAAAGCCATGTTCTTCTTGCACATTAAGCAATGCCACGCCTAAAACAGCACAATTTGTTGTGATTAGCGGTAAGAAAATGCCCAGAACTTGATAAAGCAAAGGGCTAGTTTTATGCACGACCAATTCTGTAAATTGCACGACAACTGCAATAACAAAGATAAAACTAATCGTACGTAAGAATTCTATGCCCAAAGGAGCAAGTAGATATTCGTTAATTAGATAACTAGTAATAGATGATAAAGTTAATACAAATGTCGTCGCCAAGCCCATTCCCATAGCCGTTTCTAGCTTGCGAGACACACCCATAAACGGACAAAGCCCTAGAAATTTAACTAGAACAATATTGTTTACTAAAATAGTGCTAACTAATATGAGGGCATACTCTGCCATGTAATAACCTACTAAATCAATCAGGAAAACCTATATAAGGTTAGATTTAACAATTTATTATAGCGTATTCTAAAAAATTACGCAGTATTAATATATTAAAAATATGTTTTGCAACGCCATCTATATAATAAAATAATATATAGATATTCTTGGAAATCACTATAATAATTAAATATGATCTATGTGAATAATAATTGTTATACTACTAAATATAATTAATTGCTAATATAGGGTCTACATTTAAATGAAAAAGATATTACAAAGCTTTATTTCATTACCGGTCATTTTAATAGTAGCAATTGCGATTGTGGTTGTTCTGGTGAAGAGCAAAGCGCCTATTGAGCACCAATATGCCAGCTATCCCATTAAAGCAGTAGAAGTTATCACGGTGAAAAAGATTGCCTTCCGTGTTAGAGAAGTGGCATTTGGACATGTTGAACCCTCGATCATTATCAATGCCAAATCTGAGGTGAGTGGCAAAATTAGTTATATGCATCCTGATTTAAAACAAGGTGCCAGCATTAAAAAGGGCACAGTGGTATTACGCATAGAACCGACAACGTTTGAGATCTCACTCAACCAGAGTAAAGCCGGCTTAGCGGGTAGCCAGTCTTCTTTAACACAGTTAAATGTTGAACAAGCGAGCACTCAAGATGCTTTAGTTATAGCTCAAAAAAAATTAAAGGTGGAGTTAAAAGAACTAGAACGGATACAAGCATTGTGGGATAAACGTTTAATTGCACGCTCATCATTAGATGCAGAACAGAAAAATGTGTTGTCATTACAGCAATCAGTACAAGATATAGAAGGTAAATTAGCGAGTTTTTCTAGCCGAAAAGCTGCAATGCGAGCACAAATAAAACAATCAGAAAGCCAAGTGGACCAAAGCCAAGATACGATTGGCCGAACAGAAGTCCTGATGCCATTTGACGCCAGAATAGGTGCGGTTTCAGTAGAAAAAGATGAATTCACTCCCGCAGGGACAATACTCTTTGAAGCTTTAGGTGTAGAGGAAGTAGAAATTAATGCACAAATACCCGTACAGCAATTTCGACCTTTAGTTTCTGTAGGCTTAGGTGAAAATGGGCACTCGATTAACTTACAGAATCCAGAAAATCTGCAAACTGCATTAGCTAATATGAAACTAGAAACTAGGGTTCGTTTAGTAGGTGATTTAGAAAATTCAACAATATGGCAAGGCAAGCTGATTCGGCTGAGTGAGTCAGTCGATCCAACACGCGATACATTGGGATTGGTGATTGCGGTTCAAAACCCATATGAAGGTATTATTCCAGGTATACGCCCACCATTATTAAAAGGCATGTATGCCTCGGTTGAGATTTTTGCACCCGCTAAACCAACACTGGTGATACCTCGAAAATCTGTTCATCAGGGACGAGTTTATGTGGTGACAGAAGATAACACTTTATCAATTCGTCCAATTAAAGTCCTTTTTAGTCAAGGAGAGCTAGTGGTCATTGCTGAGCAGGATGAACATTCAGGCTTAAATGAAGGGGAGACTATCATTATTAGTGATGTTATCCCTGTTATGGAAGGTATTCCGCTAAAACCTATCATGGCTGACGACTACCAGAAGAGAATGATGGCGAATGCATTAGGTGAGCAACTTTAAATGATTCGATATTTTATAAAGCATCCTACTGCGGGCAATATTTTAATGATGGCAATAATCGCCATCGGCTTGGTGTCATTAACGCATTTAAATAAAGAATCATTTCCTCTAATCAAGCCAAGCAAAGTACAACTTTCTATGCTTTATCCCGGCGCGAATCCTGCTGACGTAGAAGATGCAATTTGTAATCGTTTAGAAGATGCGACTGATGGTATTAGTTATTTAAAAGAGCAAACCTGTGATGCTCGAGACAATATGGCTATTTTTACATTAGAAATGGTTGAAGAAGGTGATATTGATACCTTCTATGATGATATTAAAGCAGGGGTTGATGGTGTAGCTGACTTTCCTGCTGAAACTGAAGACCCTATTATCAAGCAATTGGGGCGAATCAGTATGGTGGCCAATGTCGCCATTACTTCGGATAATTTAACACGAACTGAATTGAAGGCCCTGACAGAGCACTATCGGACTAAATTATTAGCCAATAAGGCGATACCTATCGTGACAGTTGATGGCTTTTCAACGCATCAACTGCAAGTGTTAATTCACCCTGATATCTTGTTGAAATATCAACTTAGTGTGCAGGATATCGCTAATTTGATAACCACACAGGCCTTAGACTTACCTGCAGGTACACTAGAGGGAAGTGAAACCTCTTATCAAATTCGTTTTGATAATGTCCGTAAAACGGCAGAAGAATTAGCAAATTTAGTTGTATTGAATTCAGTTGATGGTGGTGAAATTAAACTGGGAGATATAGCACGAGTCGTAGATAAATTTGAGCTAGAAGAAGAACATATTGAAGTTAATGGTCATCAGGCGGGCTTGCTGAAAATAAGTAAGAATACTAGCGATGATTTATTGAAGGTATTCGATGCAATTCAGCTTTTTGTTGATACTGAAAACCTGATACTACCTGAGGGGACTAAACTGACCGTCACCCAGAATGGTTCGGCACTGGTTAGCGATCGCCTCCAATTATTAATGAAAAACGGTTGGCAGGGGCTATTTCTGGCCGCACTTGCGCTACTATTATTTTTTAATTGGCGCTATACGTTTTGGGTTGCATTGGGACTACCTATTTCATTCTTAGGCGGTCTTGCGATGATGGTCATATTTGGGATTACCATTAATATGATCTCAATGGTCGCCTTATTAATGGCAATTGGTATATTAATGGATGATGCAATTGTGCTCTCCGAAAGTATTGCTCATGAATACAATAAGGGAAAATCACCAATAGATGCGGCGATTGATGGTACACATCGCGTGATTGCAGGTGTTCTTGCTTCATTCCTAACCTCAGCATTCCTATTTGGTAGTTTGTTGATGATGAAAGGGGATATGGGGCAAGTATTGGGTGTTTTACCCGTTGTACTACTGTCAGTGTTAACGATTAGTTTAATCGAAGCATTTTTAGTTCTGCCACATCACCTTATGCATTCTTTGCAGCATGCACATCATAAAAAACCAGCAAAGATTCGCCAGAAATTTGAAGCTGCTTTTGATCGTTTACGTGAACGAGTTGGACAAGCTGCTGATGTAGCAATTAAGTTTCGCTATGTAACAGTGGGGCTTGCATTAGCTATGCTGGTCTTTTCTGTTGGTTTGATTGCAACGGGAACGGTTAAGTTTAAGGCGTTTCCAGATCTTGAAGGAAACTCTGTTGATGCACGTATATTGTTAGCTCAGGGAACACCGTTGGCTGAAACTGAACGTGTTATGACTATATTACTAGCTGCACTGGATAAAACAACAGACGAGCTGAATAAAAATGAATTAGAGCCTTTAGTTAAAAATATACAAGTTACGTATGGCTTACATGGCGATGTACCAGAAAATGGTACACATTTAGCCACCATCAGTCTCGACTTATTAAGTACAGAGCTGCGTAATACTCACATGATTGAGCTCACAAGCCTTTGGCGAAAAAATGGTGGTGACTTGCCAAGTGTTCTTGATGTTCAGTTTAGGGAGCCTAAAGTAGGCCCAGCAGGACGAGCTATTGAAATTCGTTTAAGTGGTGATGATTTAAATAGTTTATCAACAGCATCATGGGAATTGCAGAATTGGCTGAGAGGTTATGAAGGAGTTTCGAATCTACTTGATGATTTGCGTCCTGGGAAGCCTGAATACACCATTAAATTAAAACCCGGTGCACTAGCTGCAGGTGTTGATGCTCGAAGCATTGCCACACAACTTCGTTCAGCTTATCAAGGAGCAAAAATTAGTGAGATTTACCAGGGACGAGAAGCCTATGAGATTATTGCTAAGTTGGACAGTAATCTAACAGAAGAATTAGTTGACTTTGATACACTGACGGTGTTTTCTAATAAAGGGGTAGCAATACCGTTGAGTAGTGTGGCTACTATTACTGAAAAACGCGGTTTTTCTCGTATCGGAAGAATAAATCATCAACGTACCGTGACTATTTTTGGTGAAGTAGATGCGGCCGTTGCCAATACTTCGGAGATTATTGCAGGTACTCAAAAGGACTTTTTAAAAGGATTGCAACAACGTTATCCTGAAGTCACCATTCAATTCAAAGGTGAAGTCGAAAATGGTACAGAAACTAGAATGTCTATTCTGTCGGGCTTTGGTTTAGGTGCGCTAGGTGTGTTTTTATTATTGAGTTTGATTTTCAGAAATTACCGAGAACCCGCTATTGTCATGTTAAATATTCCATTAGCATTGATTGGTGCAATATGGGGACATTTATTGATGGGGCTCGACTTTACATTACCCAGTATGATTGGTTTTGTTTCACTGGCAGGGATTGTAGTGAATGATTCAATTTTATTAGTTGTATTTGTCAAGCATCATATTGAAGAGGGCGCATCACTTCATAATGCAGCAAGCTTGGCTGTGCGGGATCGTTTCCGTGCTATTTTCTTAACGTCAGCGACTACCGTTGCCGGTATGGCACCACTATTATTTGAAACTAGTACACAAGCACTGATTCTGGTGCCTTTAGTGACCAGTATCGTTTTTGGTATGCTAACGTCAACATTATTAATCATGCTAGTACTACCTTCCGTCTATGCGATTATGGAAGATCTTGGCTGGGTTTCACTTTCATCAGATTTGATAACATCACACCAGCACAGGAGATAAACTCCTAATTCATCCTAGGTTAAAAAAGTGGCAGCATAACCTAAGGGTGTAACTTTAGCTACAGTGCTGAACCAACAGCTTATCCATTATGATAACAGCTATAGAAGCTGTATGAGTTGATACTAAATTCAGGGATCTAACGGATGGTGATGACATTGTTAATACTAGGTCTTTATAAAATATTGATGCACGAACAGCTTTACAGTAATTTGAGTAATAATATTTAAAGAAAAATTGAACAAAATCTTCTGGACTGAGTTAACCTCTACGACGACTTTGAACAGCCTCAGCTAATTCGCGTAATAATACCTCACTATTATCCCACGCCATGCAGGCATCAGTAATGCTTTGGCCATAAACCAATTCTTTACCTTCTTCAGTATTTTGCCTGCCAGCGATTAGGTTACTTTCTAACATCATTCCCATAATGCGTTTTTCGCCATTAGCAATTTGATTCGCTACATCACGGCAAACGACTTCTTGTTGGATATGACTTTTACCGCTGTTGGCATGACTGCAATCGACCATGAAAAGTGCTTTCTGCCCAGTTCTACCAATAGTTTCAGCTACTTCTTGCACACTTTCAGCATCGTAGTTTGGTTTTCTGCCACCGCGCAAAATCACATGGCAATCAGGATTACCTGTCGTTGAGAATATGGCTGAATGACCCGCTTTAGTCAGTGACATAAAGTGATGAGGTTTTGCTGCAGACATACAGGCATCAATAGCAATTTGCAGACCGCCATCAGTCGCATTTTTAAAACCAATCGGGCAGGAGATACCAGAGGCTAATTCACGATGCGCTTGGCTTTCTGTTGTACGAGCGCCAATAGCACCCCACGAGATTAAATCAGCAATATATTGTGGGCTAATAAGATCTAGAAATTCACTGCCAGCAGGTACACCCATTTCGGCAAGATCTAATAATAATTTTCGGGCATAGCCGAGCCCATCATTAATTTTAAAGCTACCGTCTAGGTATGGGTCATTAATTAAGCCTTTCCAACCAACAACGGAGCGAGGCTTTTCAAAATAAACGCGCATGATGATGTGGAGATCATCTTTAAGCTCATCAATAAGGGGCTTTAAGAAGCCAGCATATTCATGAGCCGCAGCGGGATCATGAATAGAACAGGGGCCGACGATAACGACCAAACGATCATCTTCACCATGGACTATCTTTTGAGTAATATTACGCGCATTAAATACAGTCTCAGAAGCCTGTTCTGTGATTGGATATTTTTCATGTAATTGAACCGGAGGTAGAACTTCTTGTATTCCGGTAATGCGTAAATCATCGGTGCTGTATAGCATGAAACTTTATACCTAAAGAAACTTAAATAGCTATTCTACCTGTTGGCTGAACTTTCGGCTATATTTGAATTAATAGCTATCGTTGTTAAGTGGGGACTTAAGTGGCATCTTGGATGCTGGTAGTGTATCCCCGAAAGGTAGTGCGCCTTTATTTTAGTTGACTGCACTACCATTTCAGCTACATTTATAAACTAGTTGACGACGGGAATATTGTCGAATAAGTCTGCATTTAACCATAAGTGCATCCAAATACTGGCAGCGTAGCCTAATGCAATTGCCCAAATCCATTTTAAGTGTTCCATAAAGGTATAGATACCTCGAGCTTGCCCCATTACTGCAACACCGGCCGCAGAACCAATCGATAGCAATGAACCACCGACCCCAGCCGTTAATGTGACCAATAGCCACTGACCATGGTCCATAGCTGGAAACATAGATAAAACAGCAAACATGACGGGAATGTTATCAATAATGGCCGATAACAAACCAACAATAATATTGGCATTGGTCGCGCCTAGATCACCATACATTAATTGTGAACCAACCGCGAGGTAGCCGATGGTACCTAATCCACCAACACAAAGAATAATGCCGTAGAAAAACATTAAAGTATCCCACTCAGCACGCTCTAATTGCTGAAAAATATTAAAGGGGTGTTTGTGATCTTCAATACCTTCAATAGTGAGTGTTGTTTCCCCTTCATAGGCTAATTTTTCCATCATGCGTTTGTCACGCATTTTAATCACATAACCATAGACTTTTAAAAGACCTAAGCCGGTCATCATGCCGATAACAGGAGGGATATGTAAGAAATTATGTGCACATACCGCCATCGTAATAGTGATAATGAACAAGAATACAACAACAAATGCCCCTGGTTTTAACGAGGCTTTTTCTGTACTTGATTGAGGCAAATCATTGCTGACATAAAATGACATAATAATAGCGGGCACAAGCCAGTTCACAACGGATGGTGCAAATAAAGCAAAAAACTGCTCAAATGCTACGACACCTTTTTGCCACACCATTAACGTAGTGATATCACCAAATGGGCTGAATGCACCACCAGCGTTGGCTGCAACAACGATATTGATGCAGGCTAAAGCAACAAATTTATGATTTGTGCCACCCACAGCCATTGCTACCGTTGCCATTAATAAAGCGGTGGTTAAGTTATCGGCAATAGGTGAAATAAAGAATGCAAGTAATCCCGTTAGCCAAAATATAGCGCGTAATGAAAAGCCTTTATTCACTAACCAGCTACGAAGTGCATCAAATATACCTCGTTCTCCCATGGTGTTGATATAGGTCATGGCGGCTAATAAAAATAAGAATAACTCGGCATATTCCAGCAAATTATGACGAATCATAACTTCAACGGTATGGTGATAAGCGGTATCTGCTTGCCCAGCATAAATAGCAGCAATCATTGCCCAAATAACACCGGCAGCGATCATAACGGGCTTGGATTTTCGCAGGTGTATTTTTTCTTCTAGAATAACTAATACATAAGCCAGAACAAAAAGAACAAGTGAGACATAACCAACCCAATGGCTCGTTAAATCTAATAAATGTACGTCGCCTGAAGCAAATGAAAGTTGCGGAAAGGCAAACAAGGCTAAGCATAAAAGCAGTGTCTTCAAGAGAGATTGATTAAATTGTAATTTATTGAACATGAAAAAACCTTTATCCTTAATATAATTTAAACTAGATAATACCGTGCTACTACGTGTTGTGGAAGAAGATAAATCACATTTCTTTCATAACAGATTGATAAAAACCCTTTGAAGCGTCTTCAACCAAATCAAATACATGCTCAAAACCATTTGCACCGCCATAATAAGGGTCTGGCACAGCTTGTTCGTTGTATTTGGTAGCATAATCTAAAAATAATACCACTTTGTATTGATATTCTTCAGGGCATGCAGCGAGTAACATATGATAGTTATCGGCATCCATGGCTAAAACATGATCAAAATATTCAAAGTCAGTTGGGGCGACCTTTCGAGCGCGAATTTTTGATAAATCAACGCCCCGTGCTTTTGCTGTTTGTTGGGCACGTGAATCGGAAGGCTCACCAACATGGTAGGCATGTGTACCCGCAGAATCGACTAAAAAGTGATTGGCAGTACCTTTATCTTCAATAACGCGATTAAACACACCTTCAGCAGTGGGTGAACGACATATATTGCCCATGCACGCAAATAGCACTTTTATTTGTTTCATATAGTCCCTAAGTGTTTGATTAATATTGGGATACAGTTTTATCAATCCCTATTAGTTTTAACAAATCCCGACCCGATTGGTACACAGGTTGGTACACAAGTTGTATAATCAAAAGCGGTCAGTGCGACAACACTAACCACCCCCTAGCAAGCAAAGTTTAAAAGGAAACTTTATGCCTGACAAGATTATACCAGCAACTTATAACGAACATTCTATTAAGACTTTGAAGTGGGATGGTAAAGACAGACGGTTATTAATTGGCGAATGCTTAATGCTCCAATTACGCCGATCTTCTAAAACATGGTTAGTGCGTCGTCGCATCAATGGCAAGGCCAGCATCACTACAATAGGTAAACATCCTGATTTAAGTTTAAAAGCTGCGCGTAAAGAAGCAACAAAAATAACAGATGCGTCTACTGTGTCCGTATTTACGGTTGAGCAATTGGTTGCTAAGTACATGATTGAGGTTGTTGAACGAAAACATAAGCGACCAGAGTTGTCTCAAGGTTATATGGATCGAGCAGTATTACCACAGATTGGTACACAAAAAGTTCGAGACATAACTCGTGCGCAGTTGGTTAAACTAATTCAAGACTATTCAAAGCGTGGGGCTAGAACAGCTGACCAATTACGAAGTAACCTTAAAAAGTTATTCTCTTATGCTGTTGAGCTAGGGCATTGTGACTCTAATCCGATGCTTGAAGTAAGTAGCCGTATCACTGGCTATATCCCCAACCCTCGTGAGCGTGTTTTATCTGATGATGAAATTAAAGATATGTGGACATGGAAAAATAATCAGCAAGGTTGGCAATGCACTGAAGATAATGTCCGTATGCTTAAATTCTTACTTTTAACGGGTTTACGGATCAGTGAAGCTCGTAAAGGGCATCAAAAAGGTGACAAGTGGATAGTGCCGAAAGAATTATCAAAGAATGGTAAGGCGCATTGGGTGCATTTAACGGAGACTGCTAAACAACAGTTGCCGTTGCCAACCTGTACTGCGACTAATATACAAGCGTGGCTTAGGCGTAAGTTAGGTCTTGATAATGATGACCGATACACGCCACATGATTTAAGGCGGACTTGTGCAACAAGAATGGCTGACAATGGCGTAGAACCATTTATTGTCGAACGTGTGCTCAATCATAAATTGGAGGGTGTAATGGCTGTTTATAATCGTGCGGAGTATGAGAAAGAAAGAGTTAATGCGTCTATTAGCATGGAAAAAGTAATTTTGGAGTTATTGTAATGGAGATGGAAAGTCCGCACTGGTTCAAGTTGAGTAACTACGAGTCACTGAGAAACATAACATTGCATCAATGGTACAGGCAGCTTCAGGTCAGAAAGGTGTTGTATGACCATTTCTATAATGGTCGTGATGCTTCTCACGCTTCAATAGATTTCTGGATGGAACAGATTAGGTTTAACCCTAGCTTTTCCTCTAAGGATTTATCTTTATGGATTGAAATAATTAAAAGATGTCCTGTTTTACCAGACTATGACTATGATACGAACAGCAGAACTACTGTAACGTCTCTTCAAGCAGATCTTTTTTATATGCTGAGAAATGCTAAGGGGCTAGATAAAGTATGGGAAGAATGTGATGAAAAGTTGGACAGTCTTCAATTAGATGATGATTCTGATGCATATAAAGCCATTGATGAAATTATATATGAGGCATGTGAAAATTCACATGAGCGTGAGCAAGCATTTTTTCACATCATGATAGACCTATATGGTACGGATGAGCAGCTGATCAATGATTTTCGATGTTGGTTGCTAAAGGCAAGGAAAAAATACAATAGGCCTTCACCCGCTGACTCTCATACAAAGACAAGTACAAAAAAGAAAAAGAGTTTTTCTGAAAAAGATATGCGTTCTTGGGGTAATAATCGTCTTATTCAGTACCTAGATTTGAAAATAGTATCCGCATTTGAGAAAAACAAGATGGGGAATGAGGAGTTAGGAGAAGCTCTTTTTCCAGACTTTTCTGGGGAGAGTAAAGGTGATAGGAGTAGGAGAACTGTCAAAGATAGAGCGGTATTATTAATAAGTGACGAAATGATGAAAGCATTAGCTTCACAACTAGGTATTGTGGCGTAATACTTTAGCTGTCAAATTTTTCGTGAAAAAACCTGCCTTCTATTTTAAAAATTAATGCCTATCATAGGTAACACTACTTAAAACGACATAAGAGTGTTAAATATGCAACAGCAAAACAATAAACAAGAAAAGATATGTTATTCAATTAAGGGTGCGGTGGACTATACGGACTTTAGCCGCTCCTATTTTTTTGAGGCAATCCGGACTAATCAAATTAAAACCTTCAAGCGTGGTAGTCGTAGATTTATCCTACACAAAGACTTAGTAGATTTTATTTACAAAGTGGCTAATGAGTCGGGACTGGCGTAATGCAATCTTTTGTAACAATAGTTGATTGAATTAAGCAATGATCGAAGTTGATAAATCATCATGGACAGTTCATGAACCTATTCTATGTGTGTGTTCTAGTACTAAAATTGGCACTATTAATACTAAGGGAGGAGTCAAGCCAATTTTTATATTAGAGTTAATAAATGAGGCTACTGGTCGAGTTGTTATTAAATATCTCAATGTTATTAAAACACTTAAGGGAAACTATAGCGTTAAGCACGATAGTGATTTTGCAAAATTATATAGAATAACAACAGGTGAGAACCCAGTAGCCAGATATAGTAAAGTTAAACAACTTCTTCCTCATTTCATAGGATACGAATTTATAGCAGAATATAGTGATGCTTCAACGGCAAGTATAGCCCACTATTTTAAGGTTAAAAAACTACTACCTGCCAAACCAATTATTATGGATGAATGGTTTGAAAGTGGAAAATTAAAACCAAAAATAAGAAAGAGAAAACAAAGGGCATCTCATCCTAATAGATCAGCAATAAATAGGAAAACAGTTGGAAACACACTAGAAAAAGAGTGGAAAAAAACAGGAAACTGTTTGGAAATGGAAAAAGCTGGGAATGTCCATTTTTACTTGGGATTAGGTGCAAATTCAATCCCACAACAACATACAACACATAAGGTAAAACCACTATGCCACTTAACAAGCATTCCTACTACGGTTAATGATAGGTATAAAACCACAGTAAAGCGCATAAGCTCAACAG
>Ga0256840_1002052_pt1 | contig 18137 bp, 14 predicted proteins | sample 355202metaG_FD_185969 | JGI IMG/M metagenome (GOLD analysis project Ga0256840, IMG submission 185969) | Hydrothermal vent microbial communities from Mid Atlantic Ridge, Atlantic Ocean - 355-202 | ecosystem: Environmental > Aquatic > Marine > Hydrothermal vents | place: Atlantic Ocean: Mid...
ATAATTATCATATTCCCCAGCGTAATATCGGTCATTTAACACCCATACAAAAATTAAAGGAATGGTATAAAAAGAAGCCAGAATTATTTAAAAAGAACGTTTATGATCTAGCGGGACTTGACACTTAGGATTACCCAGTAATTTTTTCTTGAAATAAATAATATATGAAGCACATAAAATAAAAAAATTATGGAGCCAGTAATATGGATTTTTCATCATACTGAAAAGATACATAGGACCACCCATACTCCATAAGTTTTGCACTTAAAATATAAATTAAAAATATGAACCATATAAATATAATAGGTTACAAAAGCCTCCAACTAAAATCAAATTTTTAAGGTAACAAATAACAATATAAAATAGGAATCATAACGAATAAGGTTAGATCGTGATTCGAGCACAGCGAGAAGCCACGAGCTGAACCGTTTGTTGTACAAGCCCGGCTTTGTTGCGGTGTCCTATGTAGATTACTCTTTCTGGGTTTACTTCATTTTTGAGCTTTGCCAGTGAATGGTGTGCTGCGGTGTTGTTATCTTTCTTATTTCTGATGTTGCACGGTGCTTTTTAGCGTCTTTTGGTCATATTTTCCTTATTTTTATCCAGCCGATATCCTTCATTCTAACTGACTATTTTTTTGGGTCATCGTTGTTTAGGTTTACAGTCAGACTCGATTAATTTCAACTAATCACTATATCCCAATAATTTATTAAAGAGACTCTAATTCAAACCATAATGACTTGGGGAAACCCTGATCCAGTCCAATTATTTTTAGCTTACCAAACCTTTCTCTATTTTTCATGATTTGGATATTGCAAGTAATTTATTTGACTGTTTATCTATTATTTAAGCATAGCTTAGTTTTTATCAGTATAATTTATTCGCTGTACCCGTTGGTGGGCTAACGGATTCAGGAAATTATAATACTAATAAAAACAAGGTGAAAACTTGACTACTCAGCTCTTACAAGAAGTAAACTCCAGTCTTAAACAGCTTAATCAGATTATTCTTGGTAAAGAACAGCAGGTTAAACTTGCTCTTACCTGTATTCTTGCATCGGGTCATTTACTGGTTGAGGATTTACCTGGCATGGGTAAAACAACTCTTGCACATGCCTTGGCAAAGGTGCTTGGACTTGATTATAAGCGGGTGCAGTTTACCAGTGATTTATTGCCCGCTGACTTGATTGGTGCTGCTGTTTTTGATGCTAAAAATTCATCTTTTACATTTCATCCTGGTCCTGTTTTTAGCTCCATTTTTTTGGCTGATGAGTTAAATAGAGCGACACCTAAAGCGCAGAGTGCTTTGCTTGAGGCTATGGAAGAAGGTCAGGTGAGTGTTGATGGTAAAACTTATCCATTGCCCTCTCCCTTTTTTGTAATCGCTACTCAAAACCCACAAAGTCAATCGGGAACTTTTCCTTTGCCTGAATCACAATTAGATCGCTTTATGTTTCGCTTGTCTTTAGGCTATCCTGATCCAAAGGTAGAACGTGAGATTCTCAAAGGTGGGAGAGGAAGAGTTGCTATAGATCAGATTGAACAGGTCTTGAGTCGTGATAGTTTGTTGCAAATACAATCGCTTGTTCCTCAGGTTAAGATATCTGAAACTTTGCTTGATTATGTGCAACGGTTAATTGCACAAACTCGACAAGATGATCTTTGCCAGTTAGGGCTTTCTCCTCGTGGTGCATTGGCCTTGATGAAAAGCTCTCAATGTTGGGCATTGATTCATGGGCGCACGCATGTTCTCCCAGAGGATGTGCAGGCGGTATTTGTTGCTGTTGTTGGGCATCGTATCGTGGGTAAAAAAGAGACTCAGGGGAATCAATTAGCAAGGCATGTATTGCAATCTGTGGACTCCGTAGGCTCTAGAGTTATCGCGGCTTAACTAGGGATAATGTAATGTTTTCCAAACAATACAGGCAAACGCTACGTGAAAAGTGGTTGGCAGAGCGTTTTCCAAATACGAAAGAGATTACGCTTGGATTGAAAAGAATTTTTGTTATGCCGACAATGACAAGTGCTGCCTTGCTACTCGCATTGTTTGTATTGCTTTTAATGGCGATTAATTTTCAGAGTTCATTAATTTATGGTTTGACTTTTTGGCTACTTGCTTTAATTATTATTAGTGTTTTCTTTACTTATCGCAATTTATCAGAAGTCACTGTACGTGCAATTCAAGCAAGCTCATGTTTTGCAGGTGAAAAAGCAGTATTTGAACTTGAAATATCTTGCCCAGAAGGTCAAAAAAAATCAGCGATTTCTGTTGGCTGGAAATTTCAAGATTTTACGACTATTGATCTTCTTAATCAAAACAGTGTGTCTATCAAATTATCACATGAAACGCTTAAGCGAGGCATTTTTAAGCCTAAACGAGTCAGTATTTTTACAACATTTCCGATAGGCTTAGTGGTCGCTTGGTCTTATGCTTCTTTAGAGATGCAAAGTATTGTATACCCTACTCCATTGCTACAAGAGTCATCAGAAGATGGACTGAGTCTTGCTGAAGATGCAGAACAGGGCAAAGAGATTATTCGAGGCTCAACAGATTTTTCAGGTGTGCGCCAATACCAAGTAGGTGATTCTCCTAAGCATATTCATTGGCCAAGTTATGCAAAAACAGGAGAGGCTTATACTAAAACATTTGTTGATTATGCTAATCAGGATTTATGGTTAGAATGGAATTCATTAGCTTTAAAGGGTATAGAAACCAAGCTTTCACATCTTTGTGCCAAGGTCTTGCAATATCATCAAGATCATCAGATTTATGGCTTAAAAATCCCAGGAAAAACCATTCAACCGTCCAGTGGCGAAGCCCATAAAACAATTTGCCTAACGGCATTAGCCTTGTATGGAATATCATAGTTATGTGGTCTAATCATGTTCAATAAGGGTTTTCCACAAGATAAACAAGTGACTTATGCAGGAATGCTATGGTTGCTTGCTGCTCAATTAGTCGTTATGGCTCCACTGGCATTTTATTTGCCCGTCTGGATATTGCCTGTTTTATTATTTTCGGCGGCTTGGCGAATCCGTGTCATGAAAGGTCACTTGGAGCAGCCTGGAATAATTATTAAATTATTTGTCGCTGTATTGGGTATTGCTGCTTTATCTATTAGTGGATTGAAGCTAATTTCACTGGATATGATGGCTTCCTTGTTAATGCTGGGGTTTGCTTATAAAACATTAGAAGTCATTCAGCGACGTGATGCTATGGTCGTGCTTCTGACTGGTTTTTTATTGATTGGTGTTTCATTCCTGTATTCACAATCTATATTAAGTGCTCTTTATGGTGTTTTTGCATTAATCGTATTAGCGGGTACGATGATTGCCATTCAGCAATCTAAAAGTCATTCAATATTAGCTACTTTGCGCAGTGCATCACTTATGGTGCTGTTGTGTTTGCCGCTTATGCTGGTGTTTTTTATATTTTCACCACGGTTTTCACCATTGTGGACGATTCCTTTAGAAGCCAGTCAAGGAAAAACAGGGATTTCTGATAGCATGACCCCTGGGGATATAGCGAAACTGAGTAAATCTGATGAATTGGCATTTACAGTTACATTTGAAGGGGAATTGCCTAAGCAAAATGAATTATATTGGCGTGGCTTGGTGTTGCAATATTTTGATGGTAAAACTTGGACTCCATTTTCAAATAAACTTGAGTTTAGCGATATAAAAAGACAACTAAAAATCAGTCGATCTGAGCTGAAAAAAAGGCTAGTCAAGAAAGGCTATGGTAAAAAGTATGAAGTTATTTATGAAAAAACTGCCCAACCTTGGTTATTTGCGCTATCTCCTGTTGTTGATATAAGAGGCAATGCTTTTTTTACAACAGATTTTAGAATTATTGCTGAGCGTAACATTTTAGAACCGATGATGATGACAGTGGTTAGTTATCCTGAAACATTACGGGATGTTATCTTGCCTGATTCTACTCGCCAACTGGCTTTACAACTTCCTCCAGAAGGAAACAATAAAAGCCGTAAATTAGCAAAAGAGTTATTGAAACAATCAAGCTCTAAACAAGAGTATATTAATACGATTCTAAATAGGTATACACAGCAAGATTTTTATTACACCTTACGCCCACCTGTTCTCGGAGAGAGAGATACGATTGATAAATTCCTTTTTAAGAGTAAAAAAGGTTTTTGTGCTCACTATGCAGGAAGTTTTGTCTTTATGATGCGCGCCGCAGGCATACCTGCAAGAATCGTTACGGGGTATCAAGGTGGAACATTAAATGAAAAAGGTAAATTTTTATCAATAAGACAATATGATGCTCATGCATGGACAGAAATTTGGCTAGAAAATCAAGGCTGGATAAGAATTGACCCTACTGCGAGTGTTGCACCTGATCGAGTAGAAAAAAACCTAGAAGCTGCTGTTGAAAAAGAAGGGAGTTTTCTGGAAGGAAAAGTATTCTCAATGGCTAAATATAAATGGTTAAACAGCCTCAAAAATAAACTTGATTCTACCCAGTATGCTTGGCGGCGTTTTGTTTTATCTTATGATAATGAAACACAAAAAAGCCTTTTAAAGCGGTTGTTTGGTGAAATAACTGTACATAAAATAGCAACTGTTGTCGGTGCTTTCTTTGTGGTAATTATTTTATTTTGGAGCATATTTCTTGGGCTTGGGAGAAAATCAGCTAAAGAAGCACAAGAGCACCAAATATATCGCCGTTTTTGTGCTTTATTGGCTAAGCACGGTGTTAGCAGAGAGCCTTCACAAACACCACAAGCATTTAGCCAATATGCCAGTCAACAACTACCGCAGCTTGCTGGGGATATTAATGCATTCTCACAGCTATATTCAGAACTCTGTTATAATCCAGAAAAACAAAGTAATTCACGAGAAAACAACTCACAAAATATCAAAGCATTAAAGGTGCTATTGAAAACAATTAAAAAGAAACTATAGTTCTTACCTGAATCCGTGAGGTCTTATATCTTGCTCAAAAGGTGGGATTTAGGATAAAATTGTGTATACCCTTTAATCAATTAATGTGTTGTTTTTTAGCCACACCTGTTACAATGACACATACACAAAAAGAAATCGCCAAAAATAAAAAAGATATAATAAGGGGATATCAGTTCTGACATATTCAAAAAATTGAACTTTAAAATTTCTTTATTGTCTTATGGCGATATATTTTCAACATCGTTGTATTTTTACAACGAATTATAAATAAACAATGGAGTTTATTATGAAACAAAAATCACTCAAACTAGCAGTACTCGTAGCCATGTCGGCTATCGCTATTCCTGCTACAGCAGATGTCACACTATATGACTACACTGAAGCAACCAGCGCTTTTGAAGATGCTTATTTATCAGCAAGTGCTAATCTAGCAAGAACACGTAATGATGCTCAAGCAAGCTATAATCTAGATGTAAACGGTAAATATAACAAAGTCATTAGCACGCCAAAACGTGATACTAGCTTTAGATTAAATGCTGATGGACAGGTTACTCGGTCTGGTAAAAAAGATGCTAAAAAGGAAGATGCTTATAGCATTAGCGGTAGTAGCACTATCGACACATACTTTAGAGAAGGCAGCAAGGGTGCTTTCTGGTTTGGAAAAGTAAGTGCTGGCAAAACTAGTGCAAGCGAAGATTGGGATACTGCATTAGGTGTAGGTCTAGGTTATGGTCGTGTAGTTAATGTAACGCCAATGGCTAAAGCTATTCGTTTGGTAGAAGCTCTTAATTACCGTGGTTCTATTCATGGCAAGCCTTCTAAAGCTGTTTATAACAAGATTGCTAATATCATTGCTAAAGAAGCAGAATATGCAAGCAAGCACGGCAGAAAAGATTACCAAAAATACTGGATTGCAGATATTGAATCAGCCCTTAGAGGTTCTGGTGTTCTTGCAGGAAACCTTAATGCTGCTGGTGTATTACAAGCGCGTGATGTATTAGTGGATGAGCGTATTTCAACACGTAAATATGGCTGGAAAGTTCGTGCTGGTCTAAACTATATTGGCTCTAACTTTAATGGTATTAAGAACAAGCCTGGTTTAGAGCTGGGTGCTGAATATCACCTCCCTCTAAGTAACCGTACACAATTCTCGAATGAAGCTGTGCTAACAACTGTTTTTGATAATACAGCATCAGATGCTTATAAATTCCTCAATAATATGACATTAACGCATGAAGTTGATTCTCGTATAGATTGGGAAAATTCATGGAAACTTCAGTATGATAAAATTGATGGTGGTCAGGATATTACAACCAATACATTAAGTTCTACTTTCCTTTACGAGCTAACAAACTCATTAGACTATAGCATTCAGGCAAAAGCAACTCATACAGATGGTACTGCTAATAATGGTATTGATAGAAGCCTAAATATGGGTATTCGTTACCGTTTAAAATAAGTGTAGTATATCTGATTGAATATGTAGGTTGGTGCTGAGCTTGCGAAGCCCAATAAGCTTTGTAATGTTGGGCTTCGTACCTCAGCCACAACCTACAGAAACTCAAATCAACATCCTAACTATTATTTTTTTATTATAACCTGAATCCGTGAGGTCACTACGACACAGAGCGTAAGCTATTAATTCATCACGGATTTAGGTATAAGCACTCTCAATCTTTGGATAATATCACTTCATCCTGAGATAAATCTCTCCACTCCCCTTCTTTTAAATTACTATCCAATTCAATCTGTGCAATTTTTTCTCGATGTAATTTTGTGACATGATTACCTACCGCTGCCATCATACGTTTTACTTGATGATACTTGCCTTCAGTAATAGTTAAACGTATCTGCTTATCACTTATTATTTCAATAATAGCAGGCTGACAACGGTTTTTCTCACCTTTTAATTGAACACCATTTTCTAAAATACGCGTTTGCTTTTCTGTGACTGGCTCATCCAATTCAAGCAAATAGATTTTTTGGTGTTGGTGCTTAGGAGAGGTAATACGATGTAACCATTGACCATCATCACTTATCAAAACTAGACCTGTTGTATCAATATCCAGTCGTCCTGCAATATGCAATGTTTCTATTCGTGGCAAAAATAAAGAGTCAAACACAGTTGCATGTTGTTCATCTTTATTTGCACAAACTACTCCAGCAGGCTTGTTAAACATAATGTAGCGTAGTTGGGGAGTTTTAATGCTAACCCCCATATATTCCACATGAGCATCTTCACTAATATGTTGAGCTGGGTTTTTTATACACTCGCCATCAACTGTAACCTTACCTTTTCTTATGATAATTTTAGCTTGTGAACGAGTAAAAACGGTGGAACTAGCAATGAGTTTATCTAGGCGCATATCATATAAAGGAAAATAGACTAACAACTTAAGGAAAACCCGATCAAGTCCAATTATTTTTAGCTTGTCAAGTCTGCCGATATTTTCCACGAAGCTCGGCGCAATAGAATGACTATTGCGTCTCACTTCGTGAAAAATAGTGACAGATTTTTCTACGCTAAATTCTAATCGACTTAATCAGGATCTCCTTAAGTTGATAGCCAAAAATATATAAAAAAAGGGGGGGATGGGTTTATATAGTTTTATATATATAAACATGTACTCCATCAATATTGATTTGATAGAGTACTAGACTAGGAGGCTGTCCGAGAATAAAGAGCCTACTGCGGAAAAGCTGAATTTGGCTATATTCCCCCCCAATTTTCGGTGAATAGAACAACTATTCCCCTCAAATTGGTGAAAAATATAGCTCAAATCAGCTTTCCCTCGCTACGACTCCTATTCTCAAACAGCCTCCTAGGAGGCTGTTTGAGAACTAAGCATCATATGGATTTTTAAGAATCATGGTATGTTCACGATCTGGACCCGTTGAGATAATATCAACTGGAGTTTCCAGTAATTCTTCCATCCGCTTGAGATATGTCTGTGCTTTCTCTGGAAGGTCATCGTAATTGGTAATACCAAATATCTTAGTTTGCCAGCCCGCATGTTCTTCATAAATTGGTGTGCATCGGGCAAATTCGGTGGTATTAATTGGTGGGACTTCCATTTTCACACCATCTAGCTCATAAGCTACACAGATTTTAATTGTCTCGACCTCATCCAGAACATCTAGCTTGGTCACACAAATTCCAGTAATACTATTGATTTGCATAGAACGGCGAAGTGCTACTGCATCCAACCAGCCACAACGTCTATCACGACCTGTGGTTGCACCTTGCTCATGCCCTACTTCGGCGATATGCTTGCCAACATCATCAAATAATTCTGTGGGGAATGGTCCTGAGCCTACGCGAGTGGTATAAGCCTTGGTAATACCCAAAATATAATCTAGATTTTTGGGACCGACACCAGAACCCGTGCAAGCTCCACCTGCGGTGGTACTTGATGAAGTAACATAAGGATAGGTTCCATGATCAATATCTAAAAGCGTTCCCTGCGCGCCTTCAAACATGATATTTTTTCCTGCTTTTCGCAATTTGTGCAGAGTATTTGGAACATCAATAACTAAGGGACGTAGCTTTTCAGCCATAATTAGGCTTTCTTTTAGTACTTCTTCATAACTAACTTCTTCTGCGCTGAAGTAGTTTTTCAGCATAAAGTTATGATATTCCATGACTTCTTTAAGCTTTTCTGTGAACCGCTCTGTGTCTAGCATATCTCCTAGACGCAGACCTCGACGAGAAATCTTATCTTCATAAGCAGGACCAATTCCACGCCCTGTTGTACCAATGGCTTTGTTGCCACGCGCAACTTCGCGGGCAGCATCAAGAGCAACATGATAAGGGAGTATCAATTGACAAGCTTCAGAAAGCTTTAAGCGCTCAGTCACTGGCACACCTTCTTTTTCAAGCATTTCTAGCTCTTCAAGCAACGCATCTGGTGCTAATACCACGCCATTACCAATAATACAATCAACACCTTCACGCAAAATACCCGATGGAATTAAATGTAAAACTGTTTTTTTACCGTCAATAACCAGTGTATGTCCTGCATTATGACCGCCCTGAAAACGTACAACCGCAGAGGCTTCTTCAGTTAAAAGATCAACAACCTTGCCTTTTCCTTCATCACCCCATTGGGTTCCGAGCACAACTACATTCTTTCCCATCTTCTCACTTTTCCTTCAAATTAATTCTAGGAGGCGACAGCCCAAAAACTAAAAGTTGACTGTAAATTAAGCCCTCAGACAAACTCCTAGAAATGAAAATTCAATAATTTATCTTCCAAAAACCGCACACAATACTACACTAGTACTTTGAGCAGTTCAAAGCAGTGTTTGTATTATTAGTAAATATAGGTGGCTTACAGTGAGAAACTATGTAACAGGTACAACTACCCAGTTATTTTCTTGCTTTTCTATGGTGCGATTACAACCCAGTTGCTCAGGTGTAAATTGTGATTTCTGCTCTAGCTGGTGAATGACTTGCTCGCCTTGTGCTCGTAAACTACTTATCAGACTATTTAGCTCTTTATCTTCTTGACCAGATGAAGCTAAAAATGGCGCTAAAATACCATTAGCACCCAGTGAATTTACCAGTGCTACTGTTTCTAGAGATAATTCTGATAATGTGCGTAAGTCTGTACTAAAACCCACTGCTGGTCGTGCATTGCCGAATGCCTTACCGATACCATTATAGCGTCCGCCCTGTGCGATTGAGCTACCACGCCCTGGTAAATAAACAGAATAGATAACTCCAGTGTGGTAGGAATAACCGCGCATCTCTGCAAGATCAATATGTAATTCTAATTTTGGGTGATTAGTTACTAGCATTTCACAAAGGCTTTTGAGATGATCTAGTGCATCAAGTACTACATTACCCGCATTTTTAAACTGATCTTTAGCTTTAACAAGCATTTCTATAGAGCCACTTAACAGCGGTAAGGCTCGTAACATTTCTGCATCAGACTCAGAAAAGTGCTGCTGATTTGTCCATTCTGCTATTTCTGGTATTGATTTCCGCGCCAACATATCAAAATACGTTTCACGCTGATCATTGTTTAGCTTAGCATGTTCGGCTAAGCCATTAGCAATCCCTGCATGCCCTAAATCAAGTACCAAGTCATTTACATCTATGCTATGCAGGGTTTCCAGCATGAGCATGATTATTTCATAGTCACTCTCAATACCTTCATGCCCGAATAGCTCAGCCCCTACTTGCACAGGTGAACGCGAGCCACCCTGCTGTTCACTGCGGGTTCTTAATACTGTTCCGATATAACATAAACGATTAACAGTGGCTTTTGCATCACCTTTAGAAAGCCGATGTGCATCTATTCGCGCTACTTGCGGAGTCATGTCGGCTCGAATACCCATCATGCGACCATTTGACTGATCGGTGATCTTAAAGGTTTGCAAATCTAGCTGTGTCCCCATACCTGCACGTAAAGATTCAAGATATTCAACCAGTGGAGGCATCACTAAGCCATAACCCCACGTAGAATATAAATCGACTAAATGACGGCGCAGTGCCTCAAGCCTTTCTGCATCACTAGGTAATGATTCATTAATTCCATCAGGAAGCAACCAAGTATTCATAAAAAGTCTCAGATTAATGGATTATTAAGGAAAACCTGATTAAGTCTGTTAGAATTTAGCAAGCTAAAAATAATTGGACTTGATCAGGGTTTCCTTGATAAAACCCTAAACAACATAAAGCAAAACAAGACCCGCAACGATACTCGCCAACCCGATGGCACGTAAGCTACTTTCAGGGGTCTCAAGTATGGATTGATACAATTTCTTCAGATTTTCAGGGCTAATAAACGGCAAAAGCCCTTCTATGATTAAGAGAAGAGCAATTGCTGTAAATAAATCATGCCAGTTCAATTACTGATCAGCCCGAATAACTGAAGAAGTTTGATTTATGCGAATGGCTTGTTTAGCACGTTTCTGCCCACTTTCATTTTTAAAGTAACGGAAAAAATCTGAATCAGGTTCGATGACCATAATATCACCACCTTTTCCCATTGATTTTTTATAAGCACCTAAACTTCTGTAGAAAGCGAAAAACTCAGGGTTTTTCTGGTACGCTTGAGCATATAACTCGGCTGATCTTGCATCACCTTGACCACGAATTTTTTCTGCCTCACGATAAGCATTGGCTTCGATAATTACGGCTTCACGATCTGCCACAGCCTTAATTTTCTCACCTTCAGCACGTCCTCTGGATCGAAAATCCTGTGCGACTCGTTGGCGTTCTGATCGCATTCTCTCATAAACAGATTCACTCACAGATTCAGGGAAGTCAATTTGACTGACGCGTGTATCTACAATTTCGATACCCAGTGAATTAGCAGATTCTTTTGCTTTTTCACGTAACGCTATCATTATTTCACCACGTTCGCCTGTAATAGCTTCTTTAATAGTGCGGGTACTGAATTCATTTCTTAAACCATCTTTCATAATACTTTCAAGACGATTTTGTGCGCGAGCTAAGTCTCCACGGGTAGCACGATAAAACTTACTTACATCATTAATACGCCATTTTACGAAAAAATCCACTTTAACATATTTTTTCTCACCCGTTAGAAAGCGATCTGGCTGAGCATCAAGTGTTAAAATTAGTGCAGAAAACTTCTCAACGGTATTCACAAAAGGAATTTTAAAATGCAAACCAGGTTTTATATCGGTTTCTACAATTTCTTTAAAGCGAAATTTAATCGCTGTTTCACGCTCATCAACGGTATAAGTGGCTGTTGTAAATATAAATACAACTGCTGCAACAATAACAATAACAATATTTTTCATTTTAACGCCCCTCTCTCACGCCATCTCTTGAGCTACTTCGTGTACTTCTACTACGTATAACACGATCCACTGCTGCGGCAGATGCTGGATCAAAATTAGCAGAAGATGAAGATGAATTACTTCTATTTGATGAACCACTATTTAATTTATCCAAAGGCAAGTACAAAAGATTATTACCAGATTTGCTATCAACCATAATTTTTGAGGTATTCGCAAAAACATTTTCCATTGTTTCTAAGTAAAGACGTTTGCGAGTCACTTCAGGTGCTTTTTCAAATTCAGTACGCAACTGGCTAAAACGTGAAGCATCACCTTCAGCACGAGCAATAACACGACTCTTATAAGCAGTAGCAGCCTCTTCTAAACGAGATGCTTTACCTTCAGCAATAGGAACAACTTTTTTCGCGTAAGTTTCTGCCTGATTTTTAAACTTATCTTTGTCCTCACGCGCACGGTTGGCATCATCAAAGGCATCTTTTACTTGCTGTGGTGCTTCTGCATAGGTTACGTTAACTTTTACGATTTCAAGCCCTGATTTATACGAATCAAGCACTTTCTGCATAACTATTCTAGTATCTGGTGCAATCGCTTCACGATTTTCTTTCAGAATAGAATCCATCGTATTTCGACCTGCAATTTCTCTAACTGCACTTCGCATAACTTGCGATAATGTACCTCTTGCCTGATTAGGCTCATAGTCAGGTAAATAAACATTAAATAAATAATCTTCAGGATTTTTAATTTTATACTGAGCTGCAACACCAATATCAACGATATTCTCATCTTTTGTCAGCATGTGAGTACGATCTTCTGCTGTTCTGACACGATCAATATCGACTAGCTCAACAGTTTCTATAGGATAGGGGAAATGCCAATGCAAACCAGGTCGGGTGGTTTCGCTAAACGCACCAAATTTAAAAACAACGCCACGCTGTGCTGAGTCAACGGTATAAAAACCAGTTGCTAACCAGCCAACTAAAAGTACTAAACCTATAACTATCAAAGACGCATTATTTGGACCACCAGCATCTTTATCAGATTTTGATTTATTGCCAAAAAAACCACCCAGCTTTTCATTCATTTTACGGGTTATATCTTCAATATTGTCTACGCCGCCCCCTTTAGAGCCTCCGCCTGACTTCTTTTTACCCCACGGGTCTTTATCACTACCACCTGGCTCATTCCAAGGCATCGTTACTGTACTCCAAAACACTTAAAAAAATTAACATAAGTTCAACATGGGGCTTTTAAAAAAAGTATCAAGCACCTCGAGCAAAACAAATGTGTGATTGTATCGTGCACGATTATCTTATGGCAATAAATCTCTAAGGTAAATTGATTTAAAGATGAATTTTATCCATAATATTTTATACTCTAATTAGTCTTATTCATCAAATATAAAACCATGCAACTATCTACACAAGAGCCCACATTAAATAAAACTCATTTTTTGCCTGACTTAAAACCAGACGAAGTGCAACAATTACAAGCTGAGACAGCATTATCGCTAAACATGTCAAAATACTTTAGTGACAAACTAAGATCTGGTGAGGATGGCCCTGAACTCTCCATTATTCCCGCAGGGCAATATGAGATGGGTTCTTCAGTTAAAGAATTTGGGCATAGTAAAGAAGAATATCCTCAACATTATTCTCAAATACACAAACCATTTGCTATCGGGCGATTTACCATTACAGCTGATGATTTTGAAGAATTTCGCAAAGATACCGAGTTTTTTGTTCGCCCCGACCTGATTTGGTCACAGGGCAAAGAGCCTGTTATTAATATTCGACTCGCTGATGCAAATCTCTATCTTGAATGGCTCAGCAAACAAACAGGTGAAAAATATCGTTTACCCACAGAAGCAGAATGGGAATATGCTGCTCGTGCTGGAACTACCACTGCATTTCACTTCGGTGATGAAGTCACTTGCAAAGACGTACACTTTCACTCCCTCTTTCCTTACAATGAAGCCAAACAAAATAAACGCTGGTTTTTACCCATGTGCTCACCTATGGCTAGCGTATTAGAAGTAGGTAGCAAACCAGCTAACAACTGGGGCTTGCATGATGTTCATGGCAATGTCTGGGAGTTTACCAGTACCTATTGGAAAAATAGTCATCTTTACAATAACCGAGACGGTAGTGATAATTCTGATTTTATTTCACCCCTTTTTGTAACCAAAGGTGGCTCATGGTTTGATGAAGCGATACACTCTCGGAGTGCATCACGAAAAAAACGGCTCTTTGATGAAATGGATACCAACTTAGGCTTCAGAGTCGTTCGTGAGATTGATTCTTAATAGAGTATAACAGAGTAAATATTCCAACAAGTTTAGGAACGTGCATGAAATTTGTCACACCATCAGGTTCATATAAGCTTAAGCGAATTCCTCAAACTCAAAAAGGTGATTTACGTGCTTGGGATGCGGCAGATGAATTATTGCTCCATACCTTTTTAGAAAGTCATGACAACAAAGACATGACACGTAGCAACTCAAAACCCATCTTAATTATCAATGATTCTTTTGGCGCATTAAGCTTGGCGTTACATAATAGTGAAATCCATAACTGGTCAGATTCGTATCTATCTCATCTTGCTGTTAATCACAATAAAAAGCTTAACGGACTATCATCAAGCATACGTTGCATAGCTTCTAGCGAAAAGCTTGAGGAAAGTTATCAGCATGTCTTAATAAAAATACCTAAAACACTCGCGCTTCTTGAAGATCAGCTTTATCGCTTAAAACAGCATATCAAAGAAGATACAGTACTCATCGCTGCAGCTATGAGTAAACATATCCATACTTCAACACTCAAGCTTTTCGAAAAGATTATTGGCAGAACAACAACTTCTCGTGCAGTGAAAAAGGCAAGGCTAATTTTTGCAAACAATGATCATATTCAAAAACAACAATCACCCTACCCTAAAATTATTACAGAGCCATCGCTAAATCTACACCTCAGCAACCATGCTAATGTATTTGCAAAAGATCATTTAGATATTGGTACACGTTTTTTTATTCAACAGCTTAAACAATGCCCCTCTGCTACAAATATTATTGATCTAGGTTGTGGAAATGGGGCTTTAGGCATAATCATGCAACGCTATCAGCCACAGGCAAAACTACATTTTATTGATGAATCATATATGGCCATAGCATCTGCCAAAGAAAACTATCTCAAGGAGAATCCTGATAGCCCTGAGAATAGCCCTGAGAATGACTCAAAGAATACCTCAAAAAATAATGCAACTTTTACAATTAGCAATTGTTTGAGCCAATTTTCAAACACAAATACAATTGACTTAATCCTTTGCAATCCCCCTTTTCATCAGTCACACAGCATAGGTGATCAAATCGCTTGGCAAATGTTTAAGCAAAGTCATCAGCGATTACATAAAAATGGCGAATTATGGATTATAGGAAACCGTCATCTTAATTATCATGCCAAACTAAAGCGATTATTTGGAAACTGCAAAACTATTGCCTCCAATAAGAAATTTGTTGTTTTAGCGGCAATTAAGAAATGAGCATTGTAAAATACCCATCCCCCCCCCTTTTTTGCAATATTTTGATAGTACCCCATCAAATCAAAGTTGTTGGAGTACTATTATCGCATTACTCCTTACTTGCCATAAATCGTTTTAACAACAGCGTTATTAACATACTGGTTTTTCTGGTAACGTGTTTTCATTTTCATTAATAGCTTCTCCCCATCAGCTTTTTTAGCAAATGGACCTATTTGTACTCGGTGAATTTTCTTACCACTTCTGGTTATGCTATTCACAGTTGTATTTTTATAACCTTCCTTAACAAAGGTATTTTTAATATTAGCAGCCTTAGACATATCACTGGTTGCAACTAATTGAACAACATAACCTTTCATTGTTGAATCAGGCTTATCATTAACAGGAATATTGGTACAGGCTGTTAACCCAAAAAATGTTAGTAGAGTGAATATCAGTACTAATTTATTGCTTATTGCTTTCATTGTAAGCTCCTTAATTTAATTGTATAAATAATAATATTTTCATTAGGGGCAAAGTTATTCTTCTCCAATAGAATTTCAGAGAATTAAAAATTCGACCATGAGCCCCATAGACATCATAATCTAAACTTATCAAATTCGTTGAATATATTTGAGGTTTTGAAGTAAGAAATAAGGATTTAATCTAAATTATTGGATCCCCTGATCAAGTCCAATTATTTTTAGCTCCCGGGAAATCTGTCACTAAATTCTAATCGACTTAATCAGGTTTTCCTCTTGATCTTATCGACCATAGATTGTCTTAACAACGGCACTATTGACGTACTGATTCTTTTTATAACGACGCTTCATTTGATTAAGCACACGTTGTGCATCCGCTTGTGTACCAAAAGGCCCAATTTGTACACGGTGTAAGGTCTGACCACTTCTCAAAATAGCATTTACGCTTGTATTATTATAGCCCTCATTAACAAAGGTATTCTTAATGCTTGACGCTTTTGAAGCACTACTAGTTGCAAGCAATTGCACAACAAAACCCTGCGCTATACCTCCACCTGATCCTCCCGTTGAGCTTCCGCCTGAACCACTACCGTAGCCACCACCTGATCCGCCACTTGAGCTTCCGCCTGAACCACTACCGTAGCCACCACCTGATCCGCCACTTGAGCTTCCGCCTGAACCACTACCGTAGCCACCACCTGATCCACCACTTGAGCTTCCGCCTGAGCCACTACCGTAGCCACCACCTGATCCACCGCTGGAGCTTCCACTCGAACCACTGCCTGATCCGCCACTTGAACCTCCGTTATCAACAGGGACTTGAGAACATGATGCAAGCCCAAAAAGTGCTACTAGGGCAACAGCTGCCCTCCATTTATTTGTTAAATCTTTCATTGTAAGCTCCATAATTTATATTCATTATCAGTATTCATTTGAAACCTAGATAAACATAGTTCTATTTCATTCTTTTTACAATTTTATCTAGCTGCTTATGTGACATGAGTAGAATCAATTAGTTGCATAAAAGTGTAAAAAATAAGAACCTCCATCCTTTAGTACTTCAATAAATTTGGTTTGACAAGTTCAGAATAATCCAAACTTGTTGGAGCACTAATCCCTATCAATTTTTTTAGGCTTATACCTGAATCTGTAAGATCAATGCGAACAACAAGGCGTAAGATATTGGTTTAGAAAGGAATTTAAAATTCTTAGCTCCCCCCCCCTAGGTTAAGCGGATATTTTTAAACCCGTGATGAATCAATAGCTTATTCACTGTGCCGTAGTGACCTCACAGATTCAGGTTATATTTTCACTTTATACTTCACAGCGTAAGGTGATATCTGTAAGATTTGCCTCTACTTTTATACATTGATAATTAGGACAACAGATATGGGCAGAGCTTACCAAAACCGAAAAGAATCTATGGCTAAGACTTCTGATATGAAGGCTAAAGTCTATAGCAAATACGGACGTGAAATTTATGTCTGTGCTAAAGCGGGTGGTTTTGACCCAGATGGAAACCTAGCATTACGAAGCCTTATTGACCGAGCCAAAAAAGATCAAGTTCCAGCTCATGTAATTGATAAGGCCATTGAAAAAGCAAAAGGAGGTGGTGGCGAAGACTTCTCTCCTGCCCTCTACGAAGGCTTTGGCCCTGGAGGGTGTATGGTGCTTGTCGAATGCCTTACCGACAATCCAAACCGTACTTTTGGCGATGTGCGTCAATGCTTTACTAAAACAAAATGTAAATTAGGAACACCTGGCACAGTGAAACATCTATTTGATCATGTTGCTATTTTAGTTTTCAAAGGTGATGATGAAGATGCAGCTCTTGAAGCCTTAATGGAAGCTGATATAGACGTGAGTGATATTGAAAGTGAAGATGGTGTAATTACCGTATTTACTCCCAATACTGAGTACTTTAAAGCAAAACAAGCCCTACTCGATGCCTTCCCTAAGATTGAATTTGAAGTAGATGAAATTCAATACCTCGCTCAAAATACTAGCCCTATTAGTGGTGACAATAAAGAACTGTTTGAAAAACTACTTGAGCTACTAAATGATAATGATGATGTGCAAAACATCTATCATAGTGTTGAAGTTTAAGGAAACCCTGATTAAGTCGATTAGAATTTAGCAAGCTAAAACTAATTGGACTTGATCAGGGTTTCCTTAAGGGATACACAATAAATAACCCAACGATAGTGGGTTGAATCTGTGATTTATACCTAAATCCATGAGGTCAATACGGATAACATGACGTAGTGAACTCACGGATTCAGGTTTTAGACAATAAAGAGAAATACATTAGCTACTCCCCCAAATCCAAATTATTTATAGCTTATTGAATTCAAACCAAACTCTACTCTAAAATTAGATGCTTTAACAACAGGCTTGATTTTTCCCTTTTCTTTATTAAGAGAAACAATGCCATACCTCTCTAGTG
>Ga0256840_1002053_pt1 | contig 18135 bp, 16 predicted proteins | sample 355202metaG_FD_185969 | JGI IMG/M metagenome (GOLD analysis project Ga0256840, IMG submission 185969) | Hydrothermal vent microbial communities from Mid Atlantic Ridge, Atlantic Ocean - 355-202 | ecosystem: Environmental > Aquatic > Marine > Hydrothermal vents | place: Atlantic Ocean: Mid...
TGGATGCTCCTATACATCAAACCAAAGGTTTAACACTGCAAAGATACCATAAAAAATAAGTTTAGGCAAGTTTTGTTTAACCTGCGGTTTGGTGCAACAGTTAAGTTGCACAAGTAACAGAAGTTGCTACCAATACGGTTAGATAAAACCAAATAAGAGGTCAGGTTTACCGCAAGCGTAAACCATAAAAAATAGAACCGTAAAATGATGTTAACCAAAATTACAAGTGCAACGGGAGATTTTTACTACTGTGTTGGTAGTAAAAGGGTCGTGTTGACAAGTATTTTAACCTCCTTAATTGTTAAATGCGTTTAAACTTAAAAATTTTTAAAAATGAAAACAATTAAACAAATTTTTACGGTAAGTTTATTAGTGGTATTTATGCTTGGGTCTTTTACAGGGAATGCTCAATCAACTAATGGGAAAACTCTAACAGTATCAAAAATAATAGACTTATCTCAAATAGGTACAAATAGCACTATTTTGGAATATAAAAATAGTAAAGAAAGAATAATGGCTTTCAATATTAATAAGGATAAAAAAGGATCAACTACTATTTTACCAAATTTTGATAACACAAAATTTGACAATGTAAGAGTTGAATTATATAATGGTAAAAAATTAGTAGCAAAATATTTAGATAATAAAGAAGGAGGACCAAATAATACTTTTGATAATTTCATTTTTTATGAAAATGAGATTCCTTTTAAGACTTATGTTAACTCTAAAGAAGAATTTTGGCCTTTAGTTGCGGGAATTGTTTTATGCTGTGTCCATGCAGAGGTTACTTATTCTCAATCAGAAGGATGGAGTGGCACTCTTGGTTTTGATTGTGACTGTTTTAGTAAAAAATCATCATCCTCAAACCCTAAGGTCATTTCAATTAAAGGTAAGAAGTATAACATAACAAAAGTTAAGATTATTCCTTTAAATCAAACCCAAAAAAATCAAATATCAGTAAGTAACTTATCTATTTCTCTAAATTAATTATATTAATCAAGGCAATATGATTTATTATATTGCCTTTTAAAAACAATTATATGTCAATATTAAAAACTAATCCGAAAATCAACTTAATTTATAAATCAATAGGTTTAACAATTATTGTAATTTTATTGGTAAACCTTATTTATTTTTTAATAAAACTTTTTTCAACACCAATTACCAATGGATATTTTTCTGTTAAATTTAAACATGGTTTATTCATTATCAATGGTGAAAGTACAGGTTTAAATTATAATGAAATAAAATATTGGTTATTCTATGGATTGATTTTTGTGTTATCTATTTTTTATTTCAAAAAAAAATAAAAAATAGAATTCATACAAATTATTTTATTTTTAAATCATGAAATTAATTTCATATAGGTTGTTTATACTTATTTTTAAAAGAATTTATGTAAATTCTTTTAAACTTAATTTTATTTATAACATTAATTTCTCCGAGCGTGAATTGTAAGTATTCTATTGTTTATAGAGGAGTTTCTTATATCATAAAAAAATCAATATTAACTTAAATTGTTTGGGTATGTATATTAACAAAAAAATTAAAAAAATAAAATCAACAAACCTAAAAAAATTACTCCTGCTACTCCTAGCAAGTATTTCCATAACGACCTACGCCCAAAACACACAAAAAAGCATAAACACACAAGTGAGTTTTGGTAGAAATCTAAGTGATTGTCGGCATCCCGGGAGTTTTTGTGGAATGCAAACCGGTACCAATAAAGCAAATAGCAATAGTGTTTTAAGCTACGATAAAAAAAACAACACTTTGATTATGACTTTAACCAAAAACAAAACCACTGCTGAGAACTTAGCAAAATTAACCGGTAATAAACTGGAGAAAGGCTTTTACCTGTATCCTGTAACCGAAACCTTTGTTTTACCGCAAACTATTTTACAACAGTTAAACATAAAAGGCAAAACAACCATTAAAAAAGGAAATTATCTGGTAAAAGACAAAGGAAAAACCTATGAAATTGTATTGCAGTTAGAGTAATGAATCTTTAAAACCAATCCTATGAAATTACTAATTAAAATAACAATTGTATTTGTTTGGCTGTTTATACAGAACCTTTATGCTTCACCGCCAAATAACGATGCAGATATAGCCGAAATTTTAAACAAAATGCATCAAGAAATTGTACAAACGCAAAAACATTTTTTTGCTTTAAAAGAGGATGTATATACGCAACTAAAAATTGTTACTACTAAATTAAATCAAGCCAAAACCAATACCGAAAAATTAGATTGCCTTATTAAAAAAGACCAATTAAAAGAAAAACTAAATCATATTAATTATGATGAAACAACCGATATAAATAAAATACGCTATTTAAAAGGATTGTCCATTATTAAAATTTTATACGAAAAAGTATTGTCTTTAGATCATCATTTTTCATCCGTTGCAACTTTTAGCGAGATTAATAAAATAGCAAACCCAAATAATTATCCGGAGTTTATAGAGGTAAAAGACCTTATTAAAAACAAAACCAATAAAAAGAAAGGCTTACAACTTACTAAAATATTGGGTAACAATATTTACACTTCATCGGTAGATTTAATTTTAAATTTGTTTAATAGCGAAGCCAAACCAAAAGAAAAAACAGAAGATCTTAAAAAAGTGGAATGCATCATCGATTTTACATTGCGTATGAATAATGATTTAAATACCATTTATTTTGAAACGGCTTTTTTGCAAAAAAGCAACGATAAAATCATGCAAGATTTAGAAGTTTTATTTAAAGATTATACTAAACCTATCAAATATCACACGCCTTTAAAAGAATGTAGAGCAAATGATGATTGGGATTTGGTGCGTGAAAAATTAAATAATTTTTTAGAGCAACTTGACAAAGTTGTAACCGATGGCAACCAAGCCAAAGCAATGAAAATGCAAGTCGATTTAAACTTTCCGATAGATCGATTATTACAGTTTATAACACAATATAACGGATTTATAGACCAAGGAGGAAAGTTTTATGAAAAGTTTAAAATTATTTTAAACAGTTACGAAAACGAACAACAATGCAAAAGCAGTTTACCAATTGGCTATCAAAAACTAAAAAAGGACATTGATATTGCTATCGAAAAATTTAATACAGCTTATCGTCCGGTTGAGATAAACGGTAGTAAAATGAAGGAAATTTTATATGGTATTAATGAGTATGAATAAAAACCGAAAATACCATATAAATTAATTAATTTATTTGTGGAAAAACAAAAATTTAACTTTATTCCCTAACCGGAATATTCTGTATTAAATCAATATACAGATTTACTTTATCTTTAAGTTCTCTTCTGTGGTAGATGGCATCTAAAAAACCGTGTTCTAAAACAAATTCCGATCGTTGAAATCCTTTTGGCAGGTCTTTTCCGGTAGTATCTCTTACAACTCTAGGTCCGGCAAAGGCAATTAAAGCATTAGGTTCGGCAATATTAATATCGCCTAACATAGCAAAAGAGGCAGTTGTTCCTCCTGTTGTAGGATCGGTACACAAAGATATGTAAGGTAATTTTGCTTCGTCTAATTGAGCCAGTTTTGCCGATGTTTTTACCAGTTGCATTAAAGACAAAGAAGCTTCCATCATTCTTGCTCCACCTGATTTTGAAATCATTAAAAATGGCAATTTGTGTTTTATGGCATAGTCTATTGCTCTGGCGATTTTTTCGCCAACAACACTTCCCATAGAACCGCCGATAAAACTAAAATCCATTGCGGCAATAACAATATCTTTTCCCTTCGATTTTCCTACTGCGGTACGTACGGCATCTTTTAAATTGGTTTTCTTTTGTGCATCTTTTAAACGATCTACATATTTTTTTGTGTCTTTAAAACCCAAAGGATCTTTTGACGTTAAATTTGGGTCTAATTCCTTATATTTATTGTCATCAAAAAATATTTCAAAATACTCGTTAGAACCAATTCTTACGTGATAGCCGTCTTCCGGACTTACATATAAATTATCTTTAAGTTCATTAATTTCAATGATTTTACCGCTTGGCGTTTTATGCCAAAGTCCTTTTGGTAAATCTTTTTTGTCTTCGGTAGGCGTTACAATACCTTTATCCTTTCGTTTAAACCAACTCATTAGTTTTATAATTTTAGATTGCGTTTTTATAAGAAAAACGACAAATATTTTACATTTTATTAAGGCAAATGTACATTAATTTTACAATACGTCAATACAGTTTAAATCTTTAAATGCTTGTGTTAATCTTTCTACAAAAGAGATTTCGCCTTCGCGAAGCCATTTTCGTGGATCGTAGTATTTTTTGTTTGGTAAATCTTCGCCATCAGGATTACCTATTTGCGATTCTAAATACGGAGCGTATTTTTTAAAATAATCACGTACACCACTCATAAATGCATATTGTAAATCGGTATCGATGTTCATTTTAATCACGCCGTAGCTAATTGCTTCTTTTATTTCTTGTGGTGTAGAACCGGAGCCTCCATGAAATACAAAATAAACAGGATTTTCTTTGGTGTTGTATTTTTCTTGAATGTATTTTTGAGAATTATATAAAATTTTTGGCGTTAATTTTACATTTCCGGGTTTGTAAACACCGTGTACATTTCCAAAGGAAGCCGCAATAGTAAAACGATGGCTTATTTTGCTTAATTCTTCGTAGGCATAAGCAACTTCTTCGGGTTGTGTGTATAGTTTAGATACATCAACATCGCTGTTGTCAACACCGTCTTCTTCGCCTCCAGTAATGCCTAATTCAATTTCAAGGGTCATATTTATTTTGTCCATTCGCTTTAAATATTGTTTGCAGATTTCAATATTTTCTTCGATAGGTTCTTCCGATAAATCAATCATATGTGAGCTAAATAGAGGCACACCGTGTTCGGCAAAATATTTTTCTCCGGCATCTAACAAGCCATCAATCCAAGGTAATAATTTTTTTGCACAGTGATCGGTGTGTAAAATTACCGGTACATCATAAACCTTAGACATGGTATGCACGTGTTTTGCTCCTGCAATAGCTCCTGCAATAGCTGCTTTTTGATTTTCATTAGACAATCCTTTACCTGCGTAAAAGGAAGCACCACCATTTGAAAACTGCACAATTACCGGTGCATTAGCCTTTTTTGCAGCTTCTAAAACTGCATTTACGGTGTTACTACCTGTAACATTTGCAGCAGGTAAAGCAAAATTTTTCTCTTTTGCTAAATTAAAAATTGCTTGAACTTGGTCGCCACTTGCAACTCCGGATTTTATTATTGTGCTCATAATTTATATTTTTTAAAATACAAATTTAAAGAAAAACTCCGTCAAAAAAAGGTTAAAACGGATAATTAATTCCAAAATTAACCACTTGATTTTTAAAATTAAAATGTCTAAACCATTTTTCGCCTTCCAAATATGGTTCATAGGTTTTAAATCCGAAATCAATTCTAAAAATTAAAAAGCTAAAATCGTATCGAAATCCGATTCCACTTCCTATGGCAATTTCTTTAACCGAATTAAATCCTTTAAACTTAGCATCTTCATTGGTTAAATTCGAATTGGATAAATCCCAAATATTACCTGCATCTATAAAAACAGCACTATAAATGTTATTAAAAAATTTGTAACGGTATTCTAGGTTAGAAACAAATTTAAGGTTTCCGGTGTTAAATTCCAGATTACTGTTAGATGCTCCGGGACCTAAATCAAAGGTTTTCCAAGCACGTATATCATTAGAGCCTCCGGCACGATACCTTCTACTAAACGGAATATCGGTAGAGTTTCCAAAAGGAATAGCAACACCTGTAAAAGCTCTAAACACCAAATGATTGCTTCGCCCAAAATCCCAATATTTTTTATATTCTACTTCTGCTTTTATAAATTGAGAAATAGGCAATCCAAAAAGTACTTTTTTATCGGCTACTTTTTCTTTAGTCAAGGCACTTGTAATGGTTCCGGATGATACTAATCTACCCATATAAAACGAAAAATTATTATCATTTAATCCTTTTTTATTGGTATAAGTGTGTGTGTAGGTCATTGTTGGCACCAAAACGTCTTCACCAATAATATCTTTTCTTTCTTTTACTTTACTAACAATTAAATACGCTTCAGGATTTGTTGTTGCAAAATGATTTGCAGGATTTAAAACATAATCGATATATCCAAACGGATTGGTAATATTTCCGTTTGCATCCATATTATTTGGGTCGATAATTTGGGTGCTTACTTGTTTTAATTTTCTAAATTCAGAGTTAAAAATGGTAAAATAACTTCCCGGATTTAAGTTGTTAATATATTGAATATTAAAAACGTCTAATCTATTTTTTACTTTGTTGTTTTTGTTCCAGGTATAGCTCATTATTGCCGTAATATTTTGCCTGTCTAGTCCGATATTTTTTTGCAAACTGCTACTAATGCTAATGTCGGTTTTGGGACGCATATATTTTGGAATTATTTTATTGGTGTTTATCGGAAAAAATATTCGAGGCATTTTTAAGGAAGCTGTTGCTCCGATTTCCCATGAGGTTAAACCGAAAAAGTTAAAATCCGGTGATGCGGCATCTTCTGCTAAATTTAAAAATGAACCTTGAAAGGACACGTCAAAAATTTCCAAACCTTTAAAAATATTTCGGTCTAAAAAGGAAAATTTCCCTAAAACACCAAAAGGTTTAATATTAGAATGTGTTACTTCGGCATCGACCGAAAATCCGTATTTCTTTAAAGGAGTTAAGTATATCGAAGCTGTTAAATCGCCGGTTTTGTCTTCTTTATACACAATATTAATTGGTGATCTAAATAACTTTAATTCATTTAAATATTGTCTTGTAGCTTTTCGTTCGATGTCTTTATAAACATCAAAAGGCGTTATTGCAATGGCACTTGCCAAATATCTTGGATTGTATTTTAATTTTTTGTGTGCATAAAAAGTATAACCATTATAAAAAATAGAGTCTAAATAAGGTGTGTCTTTTTCATTAAAAGAGAAATCAGTATAAACCTTTACACGTTTTACTTTTTGAATTGTAAAGGGTTTGGTGTAAGTGCTGTCCGGCGTTTCAATAACTTGATCAGGGATGATTAAAGTAACATCTTTTAAGACGTATTTTGTTTTTGTGGAATCCAACTCAAATTGAATGTAATTTTTATTAAAAGAGTAAACACCGTTATTTCTAAACAATTTAGTTAGACGATTTTGTTCTTTTATAAAATTATCCATATCAAATTGTTGTCCGTTTTTTATAAAAGATTTATTTTTTGAAAGTTGGTATAACGAATCTAATACTTTTGATTGTATATCGGTTTTTAAGGAGTCTAAAAAATATGCTTTATTTGTTTTTATAAAGTAATCAATTTTCTTTTGTTTTGGTTTTACAACTGTGTCTTTAAAACTTGCTTGAGCATCAAAATAACCTTTATTTTGAAAATATGCTTGTAAGCTACGCTTGGATTTAAGGGTTTTCAGTGAATCTACAATAACAGGAGGTTCTCCGTTTTTAATTGGCCATTCGTTTAATTTTTTACTAAAATTATAATATGCTTTTACCTGTTTGTTAGAAAAAACAGCACTTAAAAAATGACTTTTTTTAGGATGGTTTTTCACCCATTGGTCAAAATTTGTTTCAAAATTAGGGTCAGACCAATTGTAAATTAATAAACCAATAGGAACAAATAATACTTTTTGATTTGGACGTTGTACTAAATAAGTGTAAAGTTGTGGATTGACACTTTTTTCATTGTTTACTTCAATACTATTTTTACGAAGTAAGTATTTACCATCAGGAACCCGTTTTGTAACATTACAAGAGCTAATGAAGACAGCTAAGAGAATAAATGTTATTTTTGTAAAAGATTTAAACAAAGGTGTTATTTTTAAACTGTTCAAAAATACTATTTTTTAATGAATATGTACATAAATAATACCAAGATACCAAATTGATGTTAAGTAAAAACAAAATAAAACAAATACAACAGTTAAAACAGAAAAAATACCGTAATAAATACGGACTTTTTGTAGTAGAGGGCAAAAAATCGGTAACCGAATTTTTAGAAAATAAAATGTTTGAATTAGATGTTCTTTATCACACCAAAGAGTTTAAAACAAATATTAAGAACAACCGAATTATTGAGATATCTGAAAAAGAGTTATCAAAAATTTCTTTTTTAAAAACACCACAGCAAGTAGTTGCTATTTTTAAAAAAACACCAAATAAAAAAATACAAGAATCCAATTTAATAATTGCATTAGATGCCATACAAGATCCGGGAAATTTAGGTACAATTATTCGTTTGGCTGATTGGTTTGGTATTACAAAAATTGTATGTTCTTTAGATACTGTAGATTGTTTTAATCCTAAAGTTGTACAAGCTACAATGGGCTCTTTAAATCGTGTAGAATTGGTATATACTAATCTTAACGAATATTTAAAAAACACTAAAAAACCGGTTTATGCCGCAATTATGGATGGTGATAATGTGTACCAAATAGAATTAAAAAAGAATGCTATTTTATTAATGGGTAACGAAGCAAATGGCATTTCGCAAGAAAATTTATCGTTAGTAACAGATAAAATAGCCATACCGAGGTTTGGTGAAAATTCAAAAACCGAAAGTTTAAACGTAGCAACTGCAACGGCTATTTTACTGAGTGAATTTAGACGAGGTTAATAATTTATTCAAAAGTTAATTTTAGAAAAATTCCTCGTGTTGTCATACGCTCAATAGGTCCTGTCCATGGACTGGCAGCTCCTTGATTATCATCTATCAATTCGTTATTCATGTTGAATAAGCCTCTTATGGAAGGCGAAAATTTAAAGTATGGTGTGTAAAAATCCACACCTATTCCTACTTCATACATCGTGTTCCATCTTTTGCTTCTAAATTCACCGGAAAAATTATCATCCGGATTTTCATCATTTGCCGAAAAATTATAATCTAAAGATAAACCACCAACAACATAAGGTTTTATATTTCGTAATCGATCAGCACTAAATTTAAACAATAAGGGCAAATGCATAAAAGTTGCCGAAACTTCACGTAAACTGTCTTTTTTAACCAAAAAAGAACCATTATCATTACTAAAATATAAATTTTTAGAATTGCTGATTAATCCTGGTTCAAATCGTAAACTTAAATTTTTATGCAGTCTTTTTTCTACCATAACACCAATGATAAAACCAATATGAGGTTCTACTTTTACTTTGGTATTGGTAAAGTTAGACGGACGATAATCTACCACATAACTATTTTGATTAATACCTAAATAGTATCCAAAATTCCATGGTTTTTTATCGAAATTAGGTAAATTTTCAATTTTTGATTTTTGTGCCGAAACAGTTAAAAATACAAACAGCACTACTAAGAGGGAAAGCAATTGTTTTTTCATATTAATTCTTTTTTGCTACATATATTGATGAAATTCCAAAGGTCACAGGAATATCCTGTGCATTAATAAACCCATTTTTTATTAAAATATTGTTAAAGGCTTTTCCGTATGGAAAATTTGCTGCAGATTCCGGTAAATAATTATATGCTTTTTTGTCTTTTGAGAAAAGACCTCCAACCGTAGGGATAACATATTTAGAATAGAATTGAAATAATTGTTTCATCGGAAACGTTGTAGGTTGTGAAGTTTCTAAAACTACAAAAACGCCATTAGGTTTTAAAACGCGATAAATTTCTTGTAAGCCTTTATCTAAGTTTTCAAAATTACGCACACCATAACCTACTGTAATGGCATCGAATTGATTATCATTAAAAGGTAATTTTTCGGAATCACCTAAAATTAATTTAATTTTATCTTGTAGATTTTTCTTTTTCACCTTTTCTTTTGCAATAGACAACATACCGTTAGAAATATCTAAACCTGTAATTTTAGCATCTTTAATTTTTGCTAAATTTATAGCAAGATCTCCTGTTCCGGTAGCAATATCTAAAATATTTTTTGCCTTATTTTCAGCAACTATTTTAACCACTTTTTTACGCCAATTTATATCTAATCCAAAGGTTAAAACTCGATTTAAAAAATCATATTCCTTAGAAACATTATCAAACATTTCTGTCACTTGTTCTTTTTTTCCTTTGTTGGTGTTTTTATAAGGTGTTACTATTTTGCTCATGATAAAATTTTGACAAAAGTAAATATTAATCCATAAATAAAAGCTAAAATCAACTCATTTTAATTATAATTAGCGTTTTACTTGACAAAGGGTGTTTCAATAACGTATATTTGCAGACTTTTTACTAATAATTATGAAAAAAATGAAATTATCCAAATTCGCTTATGACCTGCCGGAAGAATTATTGGCACAATATCCTGTACATAATCGAGATGAGTCTAGATTAATGGTTTTAAACCGTAAAGATAGAACAATTGAACACAAACAATTTAAAGATTTAATCGATTATTTTGATGAAGGTGATGTTATGGTATTTAACGATACCAAGGTTTTTCCTGCCAGATTATTTGGTAACAAAGAAAAAACCGGAGCAAGAATTGAAGTTTTTTTGTTAAGAGAATTAAATAAAGAAACAAAATTATGGGATGTTTTAGTTGATCCTGCACGTAAAATAAGAATTGGGAATAAATTATTCTTCGATGAAAATGAAACTTTGGTAGCCGAAGTTATCGATAATACAACATCAAGAGGAAGAACTTTACGTTTTTTGTTTGATGGTTCGTACGAAGAATTTAGAGCAAAATTAAATGAATTAGGCGAAACACCAATTCCTAAATACATTAAAAGACCTGTAGAAGAACAAGATGCAGAACGTTTTCAAACGATTTATGCTAAGAATGAAGGAGCAGTGTTTCCTCCTGCCGCAGGATTGCATTTTTCTAAACATCTTTTAAAACGATTGGAAATAAAAGGAGTAGAGCAAGCTAATTTGACTTTACACATAGGTTTAGGAAGTTTTCAACCGGTTGAAGTGGAAGATTTATCCAAACATAAAATAGATTCCGAAAGAATGAAAGTTCCTAAAGAAACAGCTGAATTAATTAATAAAGCAAAGGCTGAAGGAAAAAGAATCTGTGCCGTTGGTACAACAACAATGCGAGCCTTGGAAACATCCGTTTCAGCTTATAATAATTTAAAACCTTTTGAAGGATGGACAAATAAATTTATTTTTCCACCTCACGATTTTAGTATTGCCAATGCAATGATTTCTAATTTTCATCCGCCAAAATCATTGGTGATGATGTCGGTTGCCGCTTTTGCAGGATTAGATTTTCTAAAAGAAGCTTACGATGTAGCAATTAAAGAAAAATATCGTTTTATGGCTTATGGCGATGCGATGTTGATTATTTAAATTTGAATAAATTTTAAAATTAAGTAACTCACCTCGGAAGTTTTTATGCCTTCGAGGTGTTTTTATAAAGAATGTATTTTGGAAGAAAACAAAAAAAAAGACATACGAGCTCTTACCAAAGAACAATTAAGACAATTTTTTGTTGAAAATGGCGATAAAGCATTTCGTGGCAATCAAGTTTATGAATGGCTTTGGTCTAAATCTGCAAGAAATTTTGATGAAATGACCAATTTATCCAAGCAAACACGTGAGATGCTTCAAAATAATTTTGTTATTAATCACGTTGCGGTTGATAAAATGCAAAAATCGGTTGATGGCACCATTAAAAATGCCATTAAATTACACGATAGTTTGTTGGTAGAATCGGTTTTAATTCCTACAAAAAAACGAACAACGGCTTGTATTTCCAGTCAAGTTGGTTGTAGTTTGGATTGCAATTTCTGTGCTACGGCAAAATTAAAACGAATGCGTAATCTTAATGCAGATGAGATTTACGATCAAGTGGTGGAAATAGACAAACAAAGTAGATTATACCACAACCACAAATTAACCAATATTGTTTTTATGGGAATGGGAGAACCTTTACTCAACTACAAAAACGTAATGGAATCAATCGATAAAATCACCAATGACGAAGGTTTAGGAATGTCGGCTAAAAGAATTACGTTATCCACTGTAGGAATTCCAAAAATGATTAAAAAAATGGCTGATGATGAGGTGAAATTTAATTTGGCAGTTTCCTTACATTCAGCAATCGATGAAGTGCGTTCTAAATTAATGCCTATTAATGATAAAAATAATTTAGAAAGTTTAATGGAATCTTTGCAATATTGGTATCAAAAAACAAAACGAAAAATCACTTTCGAATATTTAGTATTAAAAGGATATAACGATAGATCGGAAGACATAAAAGCTCTTGTTAAATATTGCAAACGAATTTCTTCTAAGGTTAACATTATTACTTATAATGCGATTGAAGGAGAGCCTTTTCAACCTGCAAAAAAGGAAATAGTTGATAAATATGTAAAAGAATTAGAAGCTCACGGCATTGTAGCAAAAGTGCGAAAAAGTCGTGGTGATGATATTGATGCTGCTTGTGGTCAATTAGCTAATAAATTGGAGTAAAATTAACCTAATTTCTCAATAGCAAAATTTAATCGTTTTATCGTTTCTTCTTTGCCAATCATTTTTGCTATATCAAATAAATGAGGTCCTTTCATTGCACCTACAAGTGCTAATCTAAAAGGTTGCATTACTTTTCCGAAACCAATTTCTTTGGATGTTATCCATTCTTTTACGTGTTTTTCGATATTTTCTGAAGAAAAATCATCTATTTTTTCGATAACGTTAATTAGTTCTTGCATTAGTTCAGTAGTTCCTTCTTTCCATGCCTTTTTAGATGATTTTGGATCAAATTCGGTTGGAGCTTTAAAGAAATAAGCACCCAAATCCCAAAAATCTTTTACAAAAACGGCACGTTCTTTAATTAAGGAAATTACATTTTCGATATATTTTTTATCGTTATTTTTTAAGAAATCATCGCCTAATTTTTCTTTTAAAATAGGTAAAAATAATTCCGTTAACTCGCTATTAGATTTTTTTTGGAGGTATTGTTGGTTAAACCATTTGGTTTTTTCCGGATTAAATTTAGCTCCGGATTTACTCACTCTTTTTAGATCAAAAACTTTAATAAGTTCGTTTAGACTGAAAAGTTCTTGTTCCGTTCCCGGATTCCAGCCAAGCAAAGCTAACATATTTACTACTGCTTCCGGAAAATATCCATCTTCGCGGTAACCTCTTGAAATTTCTCCTGTTTTCTCGTTTTTATAAGCCAACGGAAATACCGGAAATCCTAATTTATCGCCATCGCGTTTACTTAGTTTTCCTTTTCCAACAGGTTTTAAAATTAGTGGTAAATGAGCAAATTTAGGAGCTTGCCAATTAAAAGCTTCGTATAATAAAACGTGTAAAGCCATGGATGGTAACCATTCTTCACCACGGATAACATGCGAAATTTCCATTAAATGGTCATCAACAATATTTGCCAAATGATAGGTTGGCATACCATCGGACTTAAATAGAATTTTATCGTCTAATAAATTGGTGTCAATTTTAATGTTACCACGGATGATATCTTCCATTTCTAAAACACGGTTTGTTGGTGTTTTAAAACGAATAACATATTTATCGCCATTTTGAATTTTTTGGGTAACTTCTTTGGGAGATAAAGTAAGCGAATTATTTAATTTTTCGCGATTATGCCAATTGTAAATAAAAGTTTTTTTCTTGGCTTCATGGTCTTTTCTGTGTGCGTCTAATTCTTCAGCAGTATCAAAAGCATAGTAAGCTTTATCGTTTTCTATTAAAAAATCTGCGTATTGTTTATAGATTTCTTTTCTTTCCGACTGTCTGTATGGTCCAAATTTTTCGTTTTTATTTGGTCCTTCATCAAAAGGGATATTACACCAGTTAAGTGAGTCAATAATGTATTTTTCTGCGTTTGCTACATATCTTTTTTGGTCGGTATCTTCTATTCTTAAAATAAATTTACCGTTATTTTTTTTAGCGAATAAATAGTTAAACAAGGCAGTTCTTACACCGCCGATATGTAATGGTCCTGTTGGACTTGGGGCAAAACGTACTCGTACTTCTTTTGACATGAAATTTCTTTTTTAGTGGTGCAAAGATAAAATTTATTGTTTTTTTATAAAGGAATGTTTTTATTTTCTTCTACGTCCTTTATTGTAATTTTTATCGCCTCTTGTTTTTGGTTTTTTGTATTTTTTGGCAATTTCTCTTCTGTAAGAACCTCCAAGGTTTACTTTTTTATTTTTATCACTTTTTTCGTGAAAAGCAGCTCCTTTTTCAAAATCTAATTGTGTCGGATTTTCATGTTCCTTTTCAATAGGTTGTTCTTCTCTTGTGAGTTGTTTGGATATTTCTACTTCTTCCGGTAACGGTAATTCCGGAATTTTATAATCCATTAATTTTTCAATATTTTCTTTAAAAGGGAGTTCTTTTTCGGTACTGAATAAAATGGATTTCCCTTCTTTTTCTGCCCTTCCGGTTCTACCGATTCGGTGCATGTAATTTTCAGGAAAACGAGGTGTGTCAAAATTAATAACATGACTTATATTATTAATATCCAGTCCACGAGCCATAATATCGGTTGCGATTAAAAATCGGTTATCGCCATTTTCAAACTGTTTGATGGAACGCAATCGGTAATTTTGTGTTTTATTAGAGTGAATTACGCCACCTTCATCCGGAAAATCTTCGTTTAACAATTCAAAGATTTTATCCGCTTGACGTTTGGTAGAAATAAACACTAAAACTTTATGGTATTCTTCTTTATTTTGAAGTAAAAATCGTAATAAATTTACTTTTGTATAAAAATTAGGTATCGTATAAGTTGCCTGTTTTATATTATCTAACGGCACACCGCTTACCGCAATAGATACTTTTTTAGGAGCGATAAAATAATCGTTAATCATTGCATCGACATCTTCGGTCATTGTAGCGGAAAACATAATATTTTGTCGTTTTATAGGTAGCAATTCCATGATGTTTAAAAGCTGGTAGCGAAAACCCAAATCAAGCATCACATCAACTTCATCAATCACTAATTTTTTAATGTATTTTGGGTTTAAAGCTCCGGAGAGGATTAAATCATATACTCTTCCGGGAGTTGCAATGACGACATCTGTTCCTTCTTGCAAAGCATTTTTTTGTGTGTTTATATTTGTTCCACCGTAAATTCCGAGGGAGTGAATACTCTTAAATTTGGTTAATTTTTTTACTTCGTCAACTACTTGTACAACTAATTCTCTGGTTGGTACTAAGATTAAAACTCGAGGCTCTACTTGATCGGAATACTGTAATTGATCTAAAATTGGTAATAAATAAGCAAGTGTTTTTCCGGTACCGGTTTGAGCAATACCAACCATATCTTTTCCGGATTTAACGACCTTAAAAGATTTGGATTGAATAGGAGTAGGCTTTTCAAAACCTAAATTATCAATGGCTTTTACGAGTTGTTTGCTCAGTTTAAAATTAGAAAAATCTTGCATGATTTATTTTTTGCAAAGATAGTTTTATTTTAGTAATCCGGCACGTTTTAATAAGGCATCTTCATTTGGTTCTTTACCTCTAAATTTTTTATATAAAACCATTGGTTTTTCTGTTCCTCCCTTAGATAAAATATGTTCTTTAAATTTGGAGGCAATTTTACGATTAAAAATACCGTTTTCTTTAAAATATGCAAAAGCGTCTGCATCTAAAACTTCCGCCCATTTGTAAGAGTAATAACCTGATGAATAGCCTCCCGGAAAAATATGCGAAAAAGAAGTACTCATAGCGTTTTCCGGTATATTCGGATAAAAATTAGTATTTTTAAAAATGGCGTTTTCCACCTCTTTAATGCTTTGGTAATTTTCGGGATTTTTTCCATGCCATTCCATGTCTAATAATCCGAAACTTACTTGCCTTAAAGTAGCTAATCCTTCCAAGAAATTGGATGCTTTTTTAATTTTTTTAATAAATTCCATCGGAATTATTTCGCCGGTTTCATAGTGTTTTGCAAAGAGTTCTAAGGTTTCTTTTTCGTATGCCCAATTTTCTAAAATTTGGCTAGGCAGTTCCACAAAATCCCAATATACATTAGTTCCCGAAAGATTTGGATAAGTAGTATTTGCCAGCATACCGTGCAGGGCATGTCCGAATTCATGAAACAAAGTAGTTACTTCATTAAAGGTTAATAAAGAAGGTTTTGTTTCGGTTGGTTTGGTAAAATTACAAACAATGGAAATGTGTGGTCTGGAATTTTCACCGTCTTTTTTCCATTGATTTTTATAGGAAGTCATCCAAGCTCCTTGGCGTTTTCCTTTTCTAGGAAAAAAATCAGCATAAAAAATAGCAATAAAATTATCGAAATCATCAGTAACTTCATAGGTTTTTACATCTTTGTGGTAAGTATCGATTTCTTTTGTTTCCTTAAAATGTAAACCATAGAGTTTATTGGCAACTGTAAATACGCCGTTTAGTACATTTTCCAGTTTAAAATACGGTTTTAATAACTCTTCGTCTAATTGTAATTCTTGTTGTTTTAATTTTTCGGAGTAATAAGAAATATCCCATTTTTGCAGTGTTTCTATGCCGTCTTTTTTGGCTATATTTTCTAATTTTTCAAACTCTTTTTTAGCCGTTGGTTTGGCTTTTATTAAAAGTTTATTTAAAAAATTATTTACAGTCTCGGGTTTTTCTGCCATTCGTTCTTCCAATACAAAATCGGCATGTGTTTTATAACCTAATAAATTAGCTCTTTTATGTCTTAAACCGGCAATTTCTTTAACAATTTTTTCATTGTTATTTTTATTTTTTTGAAAACCTCTTTTTCCAAAAGCCAAAGCCATTTTTTTTCGTAATTCTCTGTTGTCTGCATAAGCCATTACCGGAATATAACTAGGATAATCCAAAGTAAATAACCAACCGTTTTTTTCTTTTTGTTTGGCACGTAATTTTGCAGCATCTTTTGCACTGTCAGGTAATCCTTTCAACTCGTTTTCCTCAGTGATTAGCAATTCAAAATCGTTGGTATCTTTTAGTACATTTTGTGAAAAATCCAATTTTAATTTAGCTAGTTTTTTATCTATTTTCCTTAGTTTATTTTTATCTATTTCCGATAAATTTGCTCCGTTTCTAACAAAATTTTTATAGTATTTTTCCAGGAGTGTTTTCTGTTCGGTATTTAGGTTGTATTCCTCTTGATTTTCGAATGCAGATTTTACTTTTTTAAATAAACTAGGATTTAAAATAATATCATTACTAAATTCTGAAAGTAAAGGTGAAATATTTTGTGCAATTTCTTGTAATTTATCGTTAGTTTCGGTAGAATTTAAGTTAAAAAAGATGGCTGAAATACGGTCTAATTTTTCACCGGAAAAAGCCAATGCTTCTATAGTATTTTTAAATGTTGGTGTATCAGTATTTTCGGTAATTTCTAAAATTTCCTTTTTAGCTTCATTAATTGCGATTTTAAAGGCTTCTTCAAAATGAATTTCTTTTATTTTTAAAAAAGGTGCTGTTTGGCGTTTGGTGTTGAATTCTTTTAGTAATGGATTCATTTTAAGGGATAAATAGTTATTTGCGAATTTTTTTAGAGGCAATTATTACCTTATTTTTTAGTTTTTCTTTGTACGAAATCATTTTTTCTTGTAACTCCGTATTATTTACAGCCAATATTTGCAATGCTAATATCCCGGCATTTTTTGCTCCGTTTAAAGCAACCGTAGCAACAGGAACGCCACTTGGCATTTGTAAAATAGAAAGGACAGAATCCCAGCCATCAATAGAATTACGAGATTTTATAGGCACACCAATTACCGGTAACGGACTTAAACTAGCCACCATTCCAGGAAGGTGAGCAGCTCCTCCGGCTCCTGCAATAATAACTTTTATACCTTTATTATGAGCGTTTTTAGAAAATTCATATAATTTTTCAGGTGTTCTATGTGCTGATACAATATCTACAAATGTTTCAACATTAAATTCTTTAATTAAGCCTACTGCTTCTTGCATGATTGGTAAATCCGAATCACTGCCCATTATTATTGCAATCATAAATTATTTTTATTACAAAATTACATTTTAATAGTCAAAATTGGGATAAAAGTATATTTTTTTGGTGTAAAATTATTTAAATTCTATAGTAAGTAACCCGTTGTGCATTTAGAAATTAATAAAAAAAGTTGTCCATTTGATTAAAAAATCGTATATTTATTTGAATATCAAACAACTAAATATATGAACAACTTTGAAGCAAATTACAAAAAAATTTTAGAAGTACTACGAGTTATTACAAAAAAAGA
>Ga0256840_1002054_pt1 | contig 18133 bp, 16 predicted proteins | sample 355202metaG_FD_185969 | JGI IMG/M metagenome (GOLD analysis project Ga0256840, IMG submission 185969) | Hydrothermal vent microbial communities from Mid Atlantic Ridge, Atlantic Ocean - 355-202 | ecosystem: Environmental > Aquatic > Marine > Hydrothermal vents | place: Atlantic Ocean: Mid...
CGATGTCAAAATTTGCTCACATTGATAGCAAGAGATGGAGGCAAAAACAGCCTATTATGATTATTATTTTGTTTGTAATTTCCGGGGAAATAATCTACTAAGTTACTAATATGACTAATATATAACGATGTTAAATAACTAAACTTAAATTATTAAAGTTTTCGAAATCGATTAAGCGGGGATTGGAACAATCGAAAAAAATTCAAAAAAGCCTTGCCCGGATTTTCATTGTCCCGAGGGAGTTCCTGTATCGTTTGCTATATCACATGCAAAGTGGTTTTCGGTAAGCCGTTTTCATAAATTAATCCTGTCTGAGGCTTAAAGTTCTACAGAAAAATCGTTCAAACGATTCTGACCGGTGCAAACCCTCCACCTTCTGTCCTCAAATTGGTTACCTGCCCTTGATATAACCTGGCTCCTACTCCAAGCAGATGGTCGCGATAAACAAACAGTCGCAAATCTACCTTAAACTTTTGACCACTCTCAGATGTTTCAACTGACGGAGCGACAACATCCTGAACGAGAGTTGTTTGCGGATCCAGATCAGCAAAACGTTTTTTTGTAATTCCTTTGCCCATCAGCACCCCACGACTAGCAAATCTGGTGACAGGCTTGAAAATTAGCTTTTTACGTCGGAACCAGACATCAGCCCTATTCTGTGTGGACAACAAAAAACTGGGCGGAACCATTTCCAGCAACAACTGCCTATCCGATGCGGACAATTTCAGATCTTCCAGAGCTGCCGCGTCAGACCAGAGCACCATTCTCCGCTTATCTGCCAACAATCCATACGCAAAAGGGTTGGGAGAAAGACAAACCAAACCGGCAAGATAAGCCGATTTCAGTTCCGCCATCAGGGGAGTTTCAAGATAAAAATCGCAGTGTCGATTGTAGATTAGATCAATCTTCTTATCACGCAAATAGACTCCTCCAGAACAGATCTGAAGCTGTTCAGGGGAAGCAGTCTGAGCATCAATATCGTGCTGACACAACCAGTCACAACAACCAACCATCTCTGGAAGAAGGGGTTGATGTTCCAGATCTTCATCAATTACAGCAACTCTTTTTAATGGTTGATCTCCACCAGAGAAATCTCGCCATTCCTGAAGATAACTTTGCAACAAGCGCTGCTGAAAACGATTTGATAGATGGGCAGGAGACACCTTGCCAGCTAATTGTTCACTTAACCAGGCGATATAACCACCACCCGCATTGGTATTCACCTCGATCAGTCGTGGGCCATTGGCAGTCAAATGAAAATCATACCCCATCATCAATGCAGCATGACCAGGATCAAACCGGGCAACCTCTGGCAATTCCGGGAAAACTTGGCGACGGTAGATATCTGACTGACTCAACCGAAATAATAGACGTACCAGCCGCAACATTTGGCGTAAATCCTGATGTGGCAAATATGCCGGTACTCGACTGATCGGAAGACCTTTACTATCAGACATCTTAAAAAGAATTTATGCGGCGGATAAAAGACTTAAGCAACCCGTAACTGCGCCGATTAAAGTCAACCGTCAAGCGTGGGAGATGTTTCAGGTCGGGTTGGTCATTTTCCTCCGGTAAAGGGGAGCTCAAGCTTATTTTTCCACCTGGAATCAGAATTTTACCAAACTCGCTGGTTAAAATTTGCAGATGATCAGAATCAAGAGCCTTATTCAAGCGGATAATCATCTTGTTTCTGACAAAACGCATCGAATGATAGTTACGGTAAAATTCATCAATCACCTGAACCGCTTCTACCGGATCTTTGGTAATGGTAAACAGGGAAAAATCTTCGCCGGAAATCAACCCCCGCTTCAATAAACTGTCACGAATAAATTCAAGCCAGTCTTCCCAGTATCCATCATTATCATCAATCATGACTAACGGAATGGGTGGATTTTTACCGGTTTGGATCAGAGTTATTATTTCCATTGTTTCATCCAGAGTGCCAAACCCTCCTGGAAACATTACAACCGCATCGGCTTCTTTAAGGAAAGCCACCTTACGATTGAAAAAATATTTATAGGTGATAACTTTTTCATCCTGATCCATCACCGGGTTTGTATCTTGCTCAAATGGAAGGCGGATGTTGACAGCAAACGAATTTTCAACCCCTGCTCCTTCATTTCCTGCCCGCATAATTCCCGGACCACCTCCCGTAATCACCATATATTTTTTCTCGGCAAGCATCCGGGAGAATTCAACACATTTTTTATAGATTGGTGCATCGGCTGGAGTTCTGGCACTGCCAAACACGGTCACTTTCTTGCGATCCCGATATGGAGCAAAAACCTTATTTGTGTAGCGCATTTCTTTCAGAGTGGTGCGGATCAGTTTCTGATCTGCCAGATAATCATTTTCCTGCCCTGATTTCAAGGCTCCCAAGATCATTTCGCGAATTATCTCTGGATGATAAACACCAACTTCATTGATCAGCCGATCAATCAGCTGATCAATCTCACCATTGCAGCGGTCAAAACTTAATAACATTCCAGACTCCTTCTGCTGTTTTCTGTTAAATCAATTGCGTTTCCAGAAAAAAGCGACAGTACGATAATATCATACTGTCGCAAATAAAGTGGCCAAAGAAGTCCGTAAGCCGGGTTCTGTTCCCCACTATGGTTACCCACAGCAGGGTGATGATCATTCATCTAGGGCTGTCGTTGCCAACAGTCTCAAGCAGCCAGACCCGGGAACATCGGACGGACAGTCCTCAAACGTTCCTCTATTCGACCTTGCTCCGGATGGGGTTTACCGAGCTTCCGACGTCACCGCCAGAACTGGTGAGCTCTTACCTCACCCTTTCACCCTTATCTACTTTTCGTCCTGCGGACGATTGCAGACGGTCTTCTCTCTGTGGCACTTTCCCTGGGGTTACCCCCGGTTCCCGTTAGGAACCATCCTGTCCTGTGGAGCCCGGACTTTCCTCCCCCCAAAATACAAATGGGCGGCGATCATCTGTCCTTCTTTGACCAGCTATCTTTTACTCTTAACCTTGAAGATTAAACGTCAATTTCTACGTATAAAATCCGGTTACAATGGGGACAGGTTTGTATTTTTTCAACTTTTAACAGCTGATTATACTGTTGTGGTGGAAGTTGCATATTACAGCCAAGACAAGCACCGTTTCTGGCCAGAGCCAGAGCCAGACCACCACGCCGCTGAAATAGAGTATGGTACTTGCGCAACAGACTTACGGGAAGCTCTGCAGCAACCGATTCCCGTGTTTTGGTTCGTTTCAGTAACAGCTTTTCAGACTCCTCCAGAAGTTGCAACAGTTCAGCACCGCGTGCTTCTGATTTTTCCTGGATATCGGCTAGCTCGCTCTCTTTTTCCTGAATATCATTCTCAAGAGCAGTCACTTCCTGCTGTTTTGCCTGCATTTGTTCTTCGATTTCCTTGTTCGCTTTTTTGGCGACATCAATCTCTTTCAGAACAGCAACATACTCTTTCTGGGTTTGGATCTCGGGTAAGCGACCTTCGACACGGGTCACATTATCCCGTTCTTTCAGTAAACCTTGTTGCAGCTCCGCCTCTGCTTGCTGCAACAGAGCCACCTCATCGTTCAGTTGATCAAGCATTTCCTGAACTCTGGTCGTATCAGCAGAAAAAGCATCTAACTCAGCACGATAACCATGACGGGTTGCCTCGATAGAGCTGATTTCCTGGTCAATTTCCTGAAGATCTTTCAGCAGGTTCATTTGATTTTGCACGTTAATAACCTCCACTTTCATCCATGTTGTGCAGTCAGAATACAACTAAGGGATCCTGCTCTGCTGTCATTTCTATTACCTCAACTTTTAATTGTTGTTCCGCAAAAATTTTCCTCAACCGACCAGAAAGCTCTGCTACCATTATTTGTTCCGTAGCAAAATGTCCGGCATCAATCAAGGCCACCCCCGCGGCTCTGGCTCTTTGTGCTTCATGGAACTTTATATCGGCCGTCACCAGACAGTCCGCTCCGTGGCGCACTGCAGCAGAGAATATCGACATACCCGTTCCACCACACACAGCCACTCGACCTATCTTCTGATCTAAATCGCCGACTAATTTAAGGGCTGGAATCTGTAATTTTTCCTTAACCTGTTCCGCAAATTGCTGTAAAGAAATAGTTTTCTTCAGCTGTCCAACCCGTCCCAGCCCAACCTGGAAATGTTCATTTGCCAATGGAATCAGATCATAAGCCACTTCCTCATAGGGATGGACTTTCAACATTCGTGAAACAACTTTATTTAAAACCGGAGCGGGAACAATTGTTTCCAACCGCACCTCTTCAGTTTCTTCAATCTCGCCGGGGATACCAATGAACGGCTGTGTCTCCTGATTGCCACGAAATGTCCCGGTGCCACGGCTGTTAAACGAGCAATGGTCATAAGCTCCTATCTGTCCGGCACCAGCTGCAAAAACAGCATCCCTGACTTCCATTTCATGGCCAAGGGGAACGTAAACAACCAATTTATAAAAATTCCCGGTTGTCGGCTGTTCCACGGGAATGGCACTGAGCACTCCCAGTCGTTCCGCAAGCCAATCATTTAATCCATCTGCGGCACGATCCAAATTGGTATGCGCACTCACAACAGCTATATTATTCTTGATGGCTTGAAACAGAACTCGCCCGGTCATATCTGTCGGAGTCAAGCGCTTTATTGGTCTGAAGATCAGTGGGTGATGGGAGATGATCAGTTGAGCCCTCTGACGTAGAGCCTCCTGGATGGCAATTTCCTCAGCATCCAGACAAACCAGAATTTTATCAATTTCTGCGGTCGCATCACCAACCTGCAACCCGACATTATCCCAATCTTCCGCTAAATCAGGAGGACAAAGCTGGTTTAGAAATCCGATAATATCAGATAAATGTGTCGTCTTCTGCTTGACCACCTGGCCCTCTCCTGCAAAAAGAAAGAGTGCACCGGTTTTCCGGTGCACTCTTTGATTATCTAGTTCCCCACAATTGCGAACTGTGTCGCAATCTCTTCGCCTCTCTGCGGTTCAATATCAGGAAGCGTCAACTTTTTTAAGCGATTGTTTCCGTTCAATCTATATTGCCTGACAAAGCTGGCAGTTCAATGACTACCAAGGTTAATAACTAATAAACTCACAACAACCGTGAGATCATCCTAAATTGGTGGGCCCACCAGGACTCGAACCTGGGACCAGCCGGTTATGAGCCGGCGGCTCTAACCAACTGAGCTATGGGCCCTTTGCACAAAGGAGCAGAATAATAAGAAAAGTGACCCACAACTGTCAAGCGACTTTTACCAACATTAAACAGTAATTCAATATCTGTCAATCAATTGCAGCAAACCCTCTCAGTCGCTTTGCCCTGCTGGGATGCCGCAGCTTGCGTAATGCCTTGGCTTCAATCTGTCGAATCCTCTCCCGCGTAACATTAAAATCCTGACCAACCTCCTCAAGGGTATGATCCGATTTTTCTCCGATACCAAACCGCATCCGCAGAACTTTCTCTTCCCGAGGGGTCAACGAACCCAGAACTCGCGAAGTCTGATCCGAAAGGTTTCCCTTGAGAACCGCTTCAAGAGGGGAAACAACCCCTTTATCCTCAATAAAATCACCAAGAGAGGAATCTTCCTCTTCTCCAATCGGAGTTTCCAGGCTGATCGGTTCCTTAGCAATTTTCAGGACCCGCCGAACTTTATCCAGGGGCAGATCCATCCGCTCGGCAATCTCCTCCGGGGTCGGTTCGCGGCCACATTCCTGAACCAGTTGCCGAGTTGTTCTAATTAATTTATTGATCGTCTCAATCATGTGGACAGGAATCCTGATTGTCCGAGCCTGATCAGCAATAGCCCGGGTGATTGCCTGACGAATCCACCATGTTGCATAGGTTGAAAACTTGTAACCACGGCGATATTCGAATTTATCAACCGCCTTCATCAAGCCGATATTCCCTTCCTGAATCAAGTCAAGAAATTGTAATCCGCGGTTGGTATATTTTTTTGCAATTGAGACAACCAGGCGCAGGTTAGCTTCAACCAGTTCAGCTTTTGCTTTTTTAGCAATCCATTCACCCTTGTAGACATTTTTCAGATATTCCAGCAGGTCACCAGGTTCAAATCCAGATTCTTCGGTTACCTGCTTAAACTTTCGCTCAGCTGCCAGTAACCTTTTTTCAACCGACAAAAGAACATCACCAGCAACATTTAATTCATCGGCAACGGCAAGCGCATCCTCCTCGCTCTCCCGCATTCGAGTCAGGTAGTTGCTGATTTCACTGTAAGGCCGACAGATCTTTTGTTCACAATCTGCAATTTCTGCCTGCCCCTTTTTAACTTGGTTACCCATATCTTTAAGACGATCAACAATCTTGGCAACCTGAAAATCCTTCAGCCGGATATCGCGTAGTAACTTGATCCGCTGCTTACGAACTGCAGCCTCCTGAGCCTCTAGCTCTAAACGTTTTTTCTTGCTCAGTTTCCCTTGCTGAGCGGTCTGGATCTCCAGAAACTGTTGCTCCAGGGAATTAAGCTTTTCATATATCACCATCAGCCGGTTACGCTGCTTTCCTTCTGCTTCGCCACCCTCCTCTTCATCGTAATCACGGGTAATATCTGAAACTCGACTTTGCTCTTTCTCAAGCCGCATAAGAAGTTGCATGACCGCTTGAGCTGCAATCGGGGTACGCATCACCACTTTCGTCACCTGAGCTTCACCCTCTTCAATCCGTTTGGCAATTTCAACTTCACCTTCACGGGTCAATAAGGCAACCTGTCCCATCTCGCGCAGATACATGCGTACCGGATCACTGGTTCGACCAAGAGTACCCGCTTCTAATTCAACCTCACGCTCATCCTCTTCACTCTCATCTCCCTTTGGATGCGTAGCTTTACTCTCAGACTCAACAACTTCAATATCCATCTCACCAAACAAACTCATAACGTCCTCAAGTTGCTCCGAGGACACCATGTTGGCTGGCAACATGTCATTCACCTCATCATAGGTGAGGAACCCTTTTTCCTTTCCCATATCGATCAGTTGCTGAATTTCATCGGGATTAATTTTTTTAGCCATTATAACTCTGTTCTCCTCTGCTGCCTGAATAGATTCAGACTTATATATAATTAGTAAGTGTAACGACTACTTTAAATTTGTAAACTCCTTCAATGAATCATTTAGGTTTTCTGTGTCTTTTCCCTGTTCATATTGACGAATTTTATCAAGCGATTCCCCGCGCTTCCGCTTGGCCTGTTCGTCTTGCAAAGATTTCAAGCAATCCCTAAAAATAGCATCAATATTCTCACTGAATTGCCCTTGATCATATATTGACAAGGCAGTGAATAAACGAATTTTATCGGGGTCAAGCTTGTCAATAAATGATTGTAAATCGACCTTGCCACCGGTTGAATTATCCAGCAGTATCTGCGCCACTTCCCGTGCCTCTTGATGGATAAAAAGATCAATCCCCCCAGCTACAATTATTTCTTCCTGAGAAACATAATTTTGCAAAAAAAGACAGAGTAAGGTTTTTTCAGAACGACTCCAACCGGGACTGTCTTTAGTCGGGATTGCCACTTCAGGAGAGTCTCCCGCCAGGGATCCAGAGAAAGGTGTCTCCGGGGGGAAATACTCCTCCTCTGGCGGCGGGGGCGGCAAATAGGCCTTTTTTTTCTGCTGCCCGGAACTGATTCTCTTCTTCAGCTGTCTCAACTGTTCTAGGTCAATACCACTCCGTCTAGCTAATTCCTTCAAATAAAGATCCTGCTCCAGTTCACTACTTAATCTGGCTATCTGTTCAACAATCCGTTCCACCCCCCGAACTTTCTGCTCGATGCCACTGCCCGCTTCGCCCAGAACATCATCAATAAAAAGATCCATAACCGAGCGTGCTTTTTCAAGCCTGATGCGAAAAGCTTCGGCTCCCTGGCTTTGAATAAAGGAATCTGGATCATCACCGCTTGGTAACTCAATCACCACAGCAGGGATCCCTTCCTCCTGTAATACCGTCATTGCCTTAAATGTTGCCTGTTTCCCCGCAGCATCCTGATCAAATAACAGAACCACCCGCTGCACATAGCGCTTGAGAATTCGCGCATGATCTACGGTGAGAGCAGTTCCACAGGTGGCAACAACCTGTGGAAATCCAGCTCGGTACAAGGCCAGTTGATCGAAATAACCTTCGACCAGCAGAACTTCACCGCTCTTCCGCATCGCCTGTCGAGCCTGATAGAGACCAAACAGAACCCGCCCTTTGGAATAAATTGGCGATTCAGGAGAATTGATATATTTGGGCTTGCTGTCATCCAATACCCTCCCGGCAAAGGCGACAATCTGCCCGGATAGATCATAAATGGGAAAGATCAGGCGTCCCCGAAATAAATCATAATCTCCATCGTTCTGCTTACGTGGTCGAATCAATCCCAGAGTTCGCGCATCGTTAGCAGCAAGCCCTTGTTCTTCCAGATGTTTTTTCAGTCCTTCCCAAGAATTAAGAGAAAAGCCGATTTGATATTCACCAGCAGCTGTACGTCCGTAGCCACGGCTTTTCATATACTTTCTTGCCGGGTCACCCGCCGGATGTTCCATCAGTAATTGATGGAAGTAGCTTGCGGCAACCTCATTGACACGATAAAAACGTTCCTGTTGCTGCTGCCTAAGCTCCTCCTCCGGGGTCAGAGTACGCTCTTCCAGATCAATCCCGATCCGTTCAGCTAAACGCCGCACCGCATCAGGAAAAGTGAGCCCTTCAGTCTTCATCAAAAAAGAGAAAACATCTCCACCAACACCACAACCAAAACAATGGAAAAATTGCCGCGCAGCATTCACACTGAACGAGGGTGATTTTTCCGAATGAAACGGACAGAGACCCATGTGGTTCACACCGGAGCGCTTCAAACTGACATATTGTGAAATCAGTTCAACAATATCCGTTTGTTCACGGACTTCATTGATTTTACTGTCTGAAATTTGTCCGGACATTAATTGCTCAATTCAACAATGGTTATATTTTCTCCACCCTGATCTGCCGGAGCAGCATAAAAAGCTGTCACCCCAGACTCCCCAGCAAGATGTTCACGTACTGCTCGACGGAGAATACCCTCTCCTGCGCCATGGATAATTTCAACTTGTTGCAGATTGTTCAGCAGAGCATCATCGATAAAGCGCTCCAACTGAGACAGTGCTTCGTCAACCCGTTGCCCAATGATTTTCAGCTCGGTGCTGATCTGCCGGTTGACCACTTTGCGGGAGACTTGCCCGCTACTATTAAGCGTAGCAGCAAAGCGGCGTGGCTCAAACTGCTCCAACGCCTCAAGCGGTTGCCGCATCCGTTTTCCACCCACCAGGAGCTCAATGCTTGCACCATGTAAACGCTCAACCTGTGCCTCAACCCCCAATACTGAAATTCGCACCAACTCTCCAACTTCCAATTTTACCGGAATGTTCCCCACACGTTTTTGTTTGGGTTTAAATGGTTTCAGCTCTTCTCTGGCAGCGGACAAGTGCTGCCGTTCATCAACAAAGTGCCGGGGTAAAACAGGGTCAGTCTTGCGTTTACGCAATTTTTTCATGCGCGCTTCGGTGGCAGTAATCAGCTCCTCTGCCTGGCGGGTTGCCCGAGCAAGAATCTCCTGCTTTTTCTCCTTGATCTGGCGCAATTGCTGTTTTCGCAACTGCTGCGCCGTATCCGCCTCAAGTCTGGACTGCTTAACCTGCAACAACTCAGCGTCCAACTCTTGTTGGCGCGCATTTAGCCTGGAGAGCAAAAGACTATGATCATGCTCTTCTTCCCCAAGATATTGAACCGCTCGCTGGATAACCTGCTTTGGCAGCCCCAAACGCTTGGCCGTCGTTAGGGCACTACTGGCACCTGGGATTCCATAACGCAATCGGTAAGTCGGAGCCAACGTTTCGGGATCAAAGTCAACGGCTGCATTTTCAATAGCTGCCTGTTCATGAGCAAAATGTTTCAACTGCCCAAGGTGGGTTGTCAGCAGTGTTTTTGCCCCCTGTTGGCAAAGCTGATCCAGAACCGCTTGCATCAATGCCGCCCCTTCTGCCGGATCGGTGCCGGTTCCTGCCTCATCAAGCAATACCAGTGTTTCAGCATCAGCGTGTTCAAGAATTTCTCGAACTTTCAGCAAGTGGCCAGAAAAAGTCGACAAGCTCTCCTCAATACTCTGTTCATCGCCAATATCAATATACAGATGCTGATAGAGATGCAACCGACTATCGGAATGACAGGGGATGTGCAACCCTGACCGCACCATCAATAACAGCAACCCTAAAGTTTTTAATGCAACCGATTTTCCCCCGGTATTCGGACCGCTGATCACCAGAGCTTGACAGTTCTCTTCCAGCAAGATATCAACCGCAACTGCCGCAGAAAGATCAAAATGACCCTCAACTTCCATCAGTAACGGATGACGTGCCTGCTTCAGGTCAATAACTGAATTTTCAACCAGTTCAGGACGACAGCCGTGATAGTGACGTGACAATCGTCCTGCCGCAAAGCGAAGATCTATCCGCGCCAGCAAAGTCTGATTTTTATGCAGAAGCGTGGCATCACGCCGTACCAGCTCTGCCAGTTGCAACAGAATTCGTCGCTCTTCACGCTGCTCTTCACGAGCTAATTGCTGGAGGCGATTATTCCCTTCCAGCACCTGAGAAGGCTCCAGGTAAAGGGTCTGTCCACTTGCTGATTCATCCTGGACAAAACCTTTTAACTGGCCTCGACAATCACTTTTTAATGGCACCACATAGCGATTATTACGGGTGGTTATCAAACGCTCCTGAAACAAGCTCGAAGAACGATCCCCGGTCAACAACTGATCCAGTTGTTGCTTGATCCGACTGCGAGTCTGACGAATCTGATAACGCAAGTCACCCAGTTCAAACGAGGCACTATCGAGCAGTTCTCCACGTGAGCCAATTGAGCCCTGCAAGCGCCGCTGTAACTCAGGCAACGTTGTTATCCCGGCAGCTAATTGGGCTAATGAAAGTTGCTGGTTTTGTGCTTTAAACCAGTGCCGGCAATCACCCATAACCCGCAATGATTGCGCAATTTTCAGCAAATCGTCGGCAGCAAGCAAGCTCCCCTCAGCCCTGACAGATTCCAGCAATGCGGATAGATCCCAACAGCCGCCCAAAGATGGAGCCTGTCCATCAAGTAGCCATCGAACCGCCTCATCGACCTCTGTCAATGCTCTCTCAACAGCAGCCTGATCAAGCAATGGGGCTAATTGTTCGGCCTGTAAATAACCCGGTTCCGACTGCGTTTGACCTGCCAGCAGGGCTCTCAAACGCGGGTATTCAAGTCTTTGCAATGCCGCTTCGTTACAGATCATTTATGATTTCGCCAAAAGGTTGCTCCGCTACCGACCTATCAAGCTCCGACTCCCGGTAAATATTGAATCCCCAAGGGTGATGAATGGGGGAGCCAGCTGTGATTTTTTGAGTTTCCCCCTGACCGCCTCCGGGGCAACCGAAGAGTTGAGAGCAAGAACAATCATTGCGAGGATAACGACCCCCTGAATAATGCCAAATATCGCCCCGGCCAACCGATTAAAACCGCCGAGGAAAATAAGTTTCACAAAGCGGTTCAGAACAAAACCAATCACCGCAAAAAGGATAACCAGCAGAAGAAAAATGGCAAGAAAAGAGCCCCAGATACAGAGCTGCGCTGGCAGACGAAAAGAGTCCTGCAAAAACTGCGCGAGCGGAAGGTGAAAGGTAAAAGCAAAAACACCTCCCAAGACCAACCCGAGCAGCGAACAGATCTCCTTTAACAACCCCCGGAAAATTCCCTTTAACAGAAAAAAACCGAGAATCCCCAATATGGCAATATCAACCAGTCCCAAAATTGCTCCGTTTATTCTGCCAGAAGTTCCCGTACCAGCTGATTAACCATTTTACCATCGGCTGAACCTTTGGTTTTAGCCATAACCTGCGGCATAACCTTCCCCATATCCTTCAGCGAAGTTGCGCCGCTTCCAGCAATAACCGCCGTCACAATATCACGAACTGCCGCTTCACTTAACTGGGCAGGAAGGTACTGCTGCAAAACAGCCATTTCAGCCTCTTCTTTAGCTGCCAGTTCGGGGCGACCATTATCGTTATACATCTGCGCCGCTTCACGCCGTTGCTTTACTGCGGTACCAATCACACCAAGGATACCGTTATCATCCAGATCCTGACGCAGTTCAATCTCTTTATTCTTAATTGCACTGCGCAACTGACGGATTGTTCCAAGACGGTCGGCTTGTTTGGCTTTCATCGCCGTTTTCATGTCCTGCATAAGTTGATCTTTGAGACTCATAGACTGCACCCGTGAGAAAGAGAACAAAATACAAAGAGGGTGCCCAGAGAATTCCGGCACCCGCATTAAAACATTTGTCTTAAAATGACCCTGATATCATCAATACCTTCAGCCAAGACCCATTTAAAATAATCTGGCAGTATATTTGTTTCATCCTTACAAATCAATATTTTTTTGCCATCCCCTTCTTTTTTCCATCCATTGACTGTTATGATGGAATTGACAGTTGCCAGATCAACGTTAAGCTAAAGATATGAATAAAATTGTCCTCTACATAATTCTGAGCCTGATTCTATTTGCAGGTTCACCAGCCAGCTCTGGCAGTACCGGAGAATCAATCATCCGGCACCTGAATATTGCCTCGTCCATCAATCCGGTGACCGCCTCGTTTATAGAGGAACAGATCAAAACAGCTAATCGGAACAGTGAACGAGCCATCCTGATTCAACTCGACACCCCCGGTGGTCTCGATACGGCGATGCGCGACATTATTCAAGCCGAGCTGAATTCAACGATTCCGATAATTGTTTATGTCGCCCCCCAAGGAGCGCGTGCCGCTTCAGCCGGAGTGCTGATAACTCTGGCGGCTGACTTTGCGGTTATGGCTCCGGGAACCAATATTGGTGCAGCCCACCCGGTTGCCATCGGCGCCGGCAACCAACCTGATAGCACAATGATGGAAAAAGTTGAGAATGATGCCGCTGCCTATGCCCGAAGTCTGGCGCAAAAACGGGGTCGCAATCAGGATTGGGCAGAGCAGGCGGTACGGGAAAGCGTCTCAATCTCCGCAGAGGAAGCATTGGAGCTGTCGGTCATCGATCTGATTGCGGACAACACTAAAAGCTTAATGAAGCAACTGGACGGCTATAAATATATCCGTGCTGGTAAGACGCAGATTTTTCACAGCTCCGACGCCGTTCTGGAACCAGTGGAGATGAACTGGCGGCAGAAGATTCTTAATGCCCTGAGCAATCCAAACATCGCTTATCTGCTCATGATGCTCGGAATCATCGGCATTTTCTTTGAAATTTCCCAGCCAGGGGCTGTTTTCCCCGGCGCGATCGGCGCAATCGCGATTTTGTTGGCACTCTTTGCCTTTTCATCCCTGCCGGTCAACTACATCGGTGTACTGTTGATTCTGCTCGCTGTTGTGCTGTTTATCCTTGAAGTGAAGGTTGTTTCCTACGGAATGCTTGCTGTCGGTGGAATTATATCGATGGCATTCGGCTCATTAATGCTGATCGACAGCAGCGAACCTTATCTACAAATTTCCCGGGCGGTAATCGCTGCAACAGTGTCCGTCAGTGCGGGATTTATCACCTTTGCCACCTGGATGGTGATTCGAACTCAGCGCCGGCCGATCACATCCGGACAGGAAGGGATGGTCGGAAAAACTGGCGAAGTCATCGAACCAATTAATGGTAAGGGACGGGTTTTTGTCCATGGCGAGGATTGGCAGGCTTGCTCCGATCAGCCGATCCAGGCCGGAGCAGGCATCGAGGTTGTTCGGGTTATGGACGGATTGATACTGAAAGTTAAAGCAACTGAAACCATCAGCTCGATGGAAAAAATCGAGCCAAAGGAGGACTAAAATATGTTTGGACTGGGATCTGGTTTTTTCTTGATTATAGCACTGGCTTTCGTGGTGATTATCATAGGCGCTTCGATCCGGATACTGCTTGAATATGAACGCGGTGTCGTTTTTCGCCTCGGACGCTTCTCGGGGGTCAAAGGACCGGGGCTGAAATTCATCATCCCGATTGTTGATCAGCTGAAATAATCAATATGCGCACCATCGCCATGGATGTTCCGCCACAAGATATCATTACCCGCGATAATGTCTCAGTTAAAGTCAATGCCGTCCTTTATTTCCGGGTGGTTCAGCCAGAAAAAGCTTTGATTGAAGTGGATAATTATCTTTATGCGACCAGTCAGTTGGCTCAGACTTCATTGCGGAGCGTGCTGGGACAGGTGGAGCTGGACGATCTGCTGGCACAGCGGGATAAAATCAACCACAACCTGCAGGAAATTCTTGATCGCCAAACCGATCCCTGGGGGGTGAAAATTTCCAATGTCGAAATCAAACACGTCGATCTGCCAACCGAGATGCAGCGAGCCATGGCACGCCAGGCAGAAGCAGAACGGGAACGGCGGGCTAAAGTCATCCATGCCACGGGTGAATTTGAGGCGTCTGCCACCCTGGCAAAAGCTGCAGAACAAATTTCCTCCCAATCAGGGGCTCTACAACTCCGATTTTTGCAGACCATGACCGAAATCGCCGCAGAGAAGAATTCAACTATTCTCTTCCCCATGCCGATTGATCTGCTGAAACCGTTTTTGGGAGATAAAAAAGAAGAATAATTCCTATGGGTTCGATACTAAAAACCGACTACCCTGACTGTAGTTATCAAAAATGTATCTGGTTATCTATTTCGCTCCACTAAAAATTCTGGGGTGACCGGTTTTCCCCTTCCCCCTTGATGGGGGAAGGTTGGGATGGGGGTGTTCTCTTGCAAGTTCGCCCCCCACCCTAACCCTCCCCCACACCGGGGGGAGGGAATTTAAGCAAGTTGAATCAAGTGGAGAACCAGAAAAATGTATTTCAACCACATCTCCAAACAGCAAAATATGGTAAAACTACCTATTCGATTGAGAAATTTATGTCGTTGTCTATTTTTTTAAGAAATTGTGAGCAAAGATAATTCATATGAAAGAACAAAAAAACCACTTTGATGTCCTCATCATTGGCAGTGGCCCTGGTGGCGAAGGGGCCTCGATCAAACTGGCCAAGGCAGGTAAATCCGTCGCTGTCATTGAAAGGGATCCTCTGGTGGGCGGTGGTTGTACCCATTCTGGAACAATTCCAAGCAAGACCCTCATTCATGTCGTTAGACAATATGCAGAAGCAAAAAAAAGTCGCTTGTTCGATCGGATGCATCATCACGACAAGGCAACAACAGTAAATATCATGAATGTTGTCAAGGATGTGGTTGATCAACAAGTTCGTGATCGTGAGGGGTTCTATGAGCGGAACAACATTGAAGTGATCGAAGGACACGCCCGATTTACTGATCAACACAGTGTCGAGGTGACAGATGATGCGGGCAGTTCCTGCCATTTCACGGCAGATAATTTTGTCATAGCTACAGGCTCACACCCCTATCGCCCGGAAGATGTCAATTTTGACCATCCGCGGGTGGTCGATAGCGATACGATCCTGCAGATAGAGACCCTCCCTGCCACACTGACAGTTTACGGCGCTGGCGTAATTGGTTCTGAGTATGCTTCAGCGTTTAAAGACCTTGGGGTGAAAGTCAACCTGGTTAACACCAGAGAACGGCTCCTTGAATATCTGGATGAAGAGATCAGTAACGCCCTCAGCTATCATATGCGCGATGAGCAGGGAATTCTGGTTCGGCAGAATGAAGAATATGAGCGGGTCGAGGCAAACGAAGATAGTGTTGTCTTGCACCTGAAAACTGGAAAAATCATCAAAACTGACATGTTACTATGGGCCAACGGACGTAGCGGAAATTCATCGGGAATGGGACTTGAGGGAATCGGTATCGATATTGACCATCGTGGCAATATTGCCGTGAATGAAACCTATCAGACGGCGGTACCACATATCTATGCAATCGGTGACATCATCGGCTTTCCCAGCCTGGCGAGCGCCGCCTATAACCAGGGACGCTTTGCCGGAACCCATATTGCTGAAGGGCGCTGCAACGAGCACCTGGTCAGTGACATCCCGACCGGAATCTACACAACCCCGGAAATCAGCTGCATTGGCGGGACAGAACAGGAGTTAACCAAACAACACATTCCCTATGAAGTGGGACACTCTTTTTTCCGTCATCTGGCGCGTGGGCAGATTACCGATCACAAGGCGGGGATGCTTAAGCTGCTCTTTCATCGTGAAACGCTGGAGGTTCTGGGGATCCACTGTTTCGGACACAATGCCGCGGAAATCCTCCATATCGGGCAGGCTATCATGACCCAACCAAAACCCTACAATACAATCAAATATTTCATCAATACCACCTTCAACTATCCCACCATGGCAGAAGCATATCGGGTTGCCGCACTGAATGGCTTTAATCGGCTATAAGTCACTGTTAGGTTGTTTCAAAGGAAAAGAAAACAAGAAAAACCAGGATCACATCCAAAACAATAAAGAATGTGATCCTGTAATCCAAAAGCTACTCAGGAATCGTCCCCTGAACCCCCTCAATAAAGAAATTCATACTCAGCAGTTCCCTATCATTGAAAGATTTACCCGCTGCCAGCAGAACTTTTCCATCCTGCCCTTTGATCGGATCGGCAAAAACCTGCATCTTGTGCTCCATCAAAGCTTTCTGCTTTTCAGCAACCAGATCCTTAATTTTCTGCGGAACTTTGTCACTGATGGGAGCCAGCTTGACAATCCCGGTTTCCATCCCCCACCAGATTGACTCAGCTTTCCAGGTACCATCATGCACCTGAGTCGCCAACTGTTTGTAGAGAACACCCCAATCCCAAATCGGTGCCGTCAAGAAAGCTTTGGGTGCGTACTGACACATATCGGAATCGTTACCAATGGCAAAAGCCCCGCGCTTCAGCGGCCTGCAAGGTTGCCGGGGTATCTTGGTGCATGGAAAGGACATCGGCACCGACATAACCGATGATATTAGACTTGGTCATTGCCCCAGCAATAATTCCGGAGAGATATTTCCCCTGATAGTAGCGACCAAAATAGTTACCCATATTGGAGGATGTTTTGTAACCGGAACAGTGTTCAAATGCAACATCCGGGAACCGTTTAGCCACCTCAAGAGTTGGATCCATAAAGCCGAAACTGGTGGTAAAAATCAGATTATACCCTTTGCTGGCAAGTCCCATAATGACCCGGGTTGCTTAAGCGCCATCGGGAACTGACTCGATATAGGTGGTCTTTTTGACAAACGGGAGTATCTCCATCGCCTGCCGTCCCTGATCATGAGCATAGATCCAGCCACCATCTCCCACCGGACCGACATAAACAAATGCCGCCTTGATATCTTTTGCCCAACCGGCCGAAGCAAAAGACAAGACCAACACCAATTAAGGACAACGAAATAATTTTCTTCATAGTGCTTATTCTTCCAGATTATTTTCCAAGTTAAATTCCTGCAGAACTAAAACTCTTTCTAAAAGAGCAACAATTTGATTGGATTATTCGTAAGCTGATGGCACCGCACAAATCATTTTGAGATCGGCGGTGGCCGAAGTATTCCGGTATTGGTGCTTTTCATTCGGTTTGACCAAAGCAAACTCACCCGCCTTAATCGGATGGGTTGCGCCCGCTTCATCCACCAGAACACCCTCCCCCTGAATCACATAATTGAGATGTTCCGAATCGTGGCTATGGTAGGGAGTATGCCCGCCGGGGACAACGGTAAATACCCGGAAAAAAAATTGGGAGCCCCATCAGCCGAACCCAGCGGGACTTGTTTTGTCACGCCAACCGCACCGGCCATCTGCATCGGGGCAGAAGAAACCTGTTCCAGCGAAGTAATTTTCATAAATTATCTCCAAAAAATATAAATGAAACCATCGAATTTGCACAAGATAGCAGCCTCGGATGCGGGCAACAAGAATCTAACCGATTATTGAGTAAAAGTGGGCTTGTCTTAATTGGGTATTTTCTGAATTTGCAGGATCGGTGCAGAAATTCACCCTACTTCAATGGTGTCATGGCCACAACAGCTATAAAAAACCTGACTAATGGTAGTCCTCTTCCCATTGGTGTCGTATTGCTAAAATAGGGACCGTACTGCAGGGAGAACCAGCCGGAAACCCAAGTAATAGTAGCGATTGTCGGGAAAGTTCCTGTAACGACTAGCCGAA
>Ga0256840_1002055_pt1 | contig 18129 bp, 17 predicted proteins | sample 355202metaG_FD_185969 | JGI IMG/M metagenome (GOLD analysis project Ga0256840, IMG submission 185969) | Hydrothermal vent microbial communities from Mid Atlantic Ridge, Atlantic Ocean - 355-202 | ecosystem: Environmental > Aquatic > Marine > Hydrothermal vents | place: Atlantic Ocean: Mid...
GAAAAAAATCTAAGAAAACGAGATCAATTGTCCCACATGGTCAAGCACATATCAAAGCTTCATTTAATAATACTATTGTAAGTATTACTGATGAAAAAGGAAATGTTCTATCATGGGCAAGTGGTTGAAGTGCTGGATTTAAAGGAGCAAGAGAATCTACTCCATATGCAGCTCAGATTATTGCTGAAGAAGCTACTAAAAAAGCTATTATGCTTCATTCTATTGAAACAGTTGATGTTTATGTTAAATGAATATGAATTGGGAGAGAGCAAGCAATTAGAGGTTTGATGTCTGGTGGTCTGGACTTAAAATCAATTTTTGATATTACTCCAATACCACATAATGGATGTAGAAAAAAGAAGGTAAGAAAATTATAATATTTTTTTACACAAATGAATTAGTTATTAAATTTTAAGTTTTAATTCAAATTATGCGTTATACTTGACCAAAGAAAAAACTTTGTAGAAGAGAAGGTGTAAACTTGTTTTGAACTGATAAGTATGATCTAACAACTTCAAAAAGAGCTCCAATGAGAACTAGAAAAGCTAGTGAATATGGAACTCAGCTAAGAAAAAAACAATTAGCTAAGAGGATGTTTGGTTTATCAGAAAAACAATTTTCTTCTTACTTCAAGAAAGCACAAAAATCTAAATCAGCAGGTACAACTTGAGAAAAAATGCTCACGTTACTTGAATTGAGATTAGATAATGTTGTATACAGAGCGAGCTTCGCTAGAACAAGAATGCAATCAAGGCAGTTTGTGAGTCATGCTCATTTTACTGTAAATGGAGTAAAAGTTACTATTCCTTCAATTTCACTTAAAGTAGGTGATGTTATCTCTCTAAGAGATAAATTGAAAGAAAGCCCACTTTATAAAACATTGCTAGAAGAATTTGCAGAGTTTGCAAAAGATAATAAATGAAAAATTTCTACCTGTAAATGGATAGAGGTTGATAGTAAAAAATTAACAATAACTGTTAAGGCTTTACCTACAAAAGATGATTTCGAACAAATAATTGATATTCAAAAAATTGTTGAATTCTACTCTAAATAATTCATTACTTTTATAACTCAAGAATATATGCATATTGTTCATAATACCATTTGAGTTCCAAAAATAGCTCAAAAAAAGATCTCTGATACTGTTTCAAATTTTATAGTAGGACCTCTTCCAAGAGGGTACTGAGTTACATTAGGTAATTCACTAAGAAGAGTACTACTTTCTTCTATCCCTGGGACAAAGGTTACTTGAATTAAAGTCAGTGGTGTGAGTCATGAATACTCTACACTACCTGGTATAAAAGATGGAATAGTTGATGTTATGTTGAATCTAAAAGAATTAGTTCTTGATAAACAAGATTCAGGAATAGAATGGTTAAAGCTTAGTAAAAAAACTGCTGGGAAAGTTACAGCAGCTGATATTCAGCTTCCTGCTGGAGTGAAAATACTAAATAAAGACCTCTATATTACTGAAATTGATAAAGATGGACTAAATCTAGATATTGAAATTAGAATTGAAAAAAATGTTGGGTATGTTGGAATTGAAGAGTTAAAAGAAAGAGAGGATGATGTTAATGTTCTTCTTCTTGATGCTAACTTCTCTCCTGTAACTAATGTTAAATATAATATTGAATCAACAAGAGTTGATGATGTTACAAACCTTGACTCACTTGAAATTGAAGTTTCAACTTCAGGGGTAATTACTCCAGAAGATGCTATTAAATTTTCAGGAGACATGTTAGCATCTTACTTTAATTTATTTAATGAAGATGGACTACAGGTTGAAGGAGAATTTATCTCTGATGTAAAAGATTTACTCAATAGAGAAAAAGAAGAAGTGAAAGAAGAATTAGAAAAAGAAACATACACTCCAATTGAGATTATGTGACTTTCTCCAAGAACTCTAAATGCTCTTATCAATGGAGATATTCTTTCTATTGAAGCACTGACTAAATGTACTGAAACAAAATTATCTTCAATCAAAGGTTTCTGAAAGAAAGCAATGACTGAGATAAGATCAGCACTTGCTGAAAGAGGGTTAAAGCTTCTAGGGGACGATTAAGAAAAAAAATGTACAGATGTTTTACTAAAACATCTCTACGGTTTTAATTAAATAATATGGCTTACAATGAGACATAGAGTTAGAAAACATCTTAAATTTAATAATAAATGTTTCCAACATAGAGATGCTATGCTAAGAAATCTTGCTACTGCACTTTTTCTTCATAAATCTCTTAAAACTACAAACAAAAGAGCAAAAGCTGTTTTACCACTTGTAGACAAACTTATTAATATTGTTAATTCAAAGGAAGAAATGAATGCAATTAGAGCTGTGAAGCAATATTTGTATACTAAAGATTCTTCAGTTGAACTATTTAAGAATGTTGCTCCTAAATATAAAGGGGAAAAAACTTCTGGTTTTACTAGGATTACACCTATAAAATATAGAGATGGAGATAATGCAAAACTTGTATTACTCGAACTAGTTTAATTATTAATTCATTTAAAAAAATGAAAACAATAATGCCAAAGCAAATTGATTCTGCTGACAGAAAATGGTTTATAGTTGATGCTAAAGGTCAAACTTTAGGTAGACTAGCAACTCAGTTATCTGTTATTCTGAAAGGAAAGCACAAAGTTGATTTTGCTCCACATGTTGATAACGGTGATTATATCATTGTTACTAATGCAGACAAATTTGCCGTTACTGGTAAAAAAATGACTGACAAAATTTATTACAGACATACAGGTTATTTGTGAGGTCTAAAAGAAACTTCTATGGAAGATCTTTTAGCTAAAAAGCCAACGAGAGCTTTAGAACTTGCAATTAGTGGTATGCTTCCAAAAAATAAATTGAGACAGAAAATGCTTGCAAGATTAAAGTTATTCGCAGGAACTGAGCACAAATATTGAGCTCAACAACCTGAAGAAATAAAATTATAATATAAACTATTTTTATGGCTAAGTATATATATACTGTTTGAAAAAGAAAAACAGCATCTGCTCAAGTAAAACTTTTTGCAGGAAAATGAAAAGACATGATTAATGGTAAACTGGTAAGTGAATATGTTACAAGAACAGATTTGTTTGATGTACTCTATTCAGCTACCAAAATCACTAAATCAAAAGATAGTGTTTATTTTGAAGTACAAGTTACTGGTTCAGGTGAATCAGCTCAAGTTGAAGCAATCAATTATGGTATTGCTAAAGCTTTAATAGAAAAAGATGCTTCACTTAGACCTATTTTAAAACAAGCAGGACTTCTGACTCGTGATGCTAGAAAGGTTGAAAGAAAAAAACCAGGTCTACACAAAGCGAGAAAAGCTATGCAATGGTCAAAAAGATAATTTGACTTTTGTCTTATTGCTTATAGAATCCAGACAAGAAATTTTAAATTTATAATGTAAAGCTATAATGCCTACTATAAATCAATTAGTTAAACACTGAAGGAAAAAGACTACTAAAAAAAGTAATTCTCCTGCTTTAATGGTAACTAAAAATGGTATCACGAATAAGCAAGTTGCTATTTCTGGTGGATGTCCTCAAAAAAGAGGGGTTTGTGTAAAAGTGTATACTGCTACACCTAAAAAACCTAATTCTGCTTTGAGAAAAGTTGCTAGAGTAAGACTTACTAACGGATATGAAGTAAATGCTTATATCGGTTGAGAAGGTCATAATCTTCAAGAACATAGTGTTGTTGCTATTAGAGGTGGAAGAGTTAAGGATCTACCTTGAGTAAGATATCATGTTGTGAGAGGAGTACTTGATTGTGAAGGAGTTTCTGATAGAAGACAATCAAGAAGTTTATATGGTGCTAAAAAACCAAAATAAACATACTTTTAAAATATTCAATCCAGAGTAGGTTATAACAATTGCCGAAAATTACTGAGAGAGAATGTATACTATTTATAATTGTTAAAATTTGAACAATGAAACAAGAATGAACAAATAATAATGCACTACTAGAAAAATTTACTAACTATGTAATGTTAGATGGTAAAAAGTCAGTTGCTAAAAAAATTATGAACGATACTTTCGAGATTATTAAATCAAAAGGTCAAAAGGATCCTAAAGGAGTTTTTTTCAAAGCATTGGAAAATGTTATGCCAAGAATTGAAGTAAGACCAAAAAGAGTATGAGGTTCAATCTTTCAAGTACCTCAAGAGGTTCATGAAGGAAGACAAATTTTCTTAGCTGGTAAATGGATAATTGAAGCAGCTAGAAAGAAAAAAGGAACTCAATTTGCTAAATTTTTAGCTAATGAGTTAATAGATGCTGCTAATGAAACTGGAGACAGTGTGAAAAAGAAACTAGATGTTTACAAAATGGCTGAAGCTAATAAAGCATTTGCTAGATTTGCTAACAAAAAGAGAAAATAAAAGCAAAATCACAAATCCCTTTTTGCCTCACGGCATCTTACCCTTTCTTCAAAGGGCAAGAGATAAGGAATTATATTAATTCATAAATTAACTAAAAATGGCTCATAAGAAAGCTCAATGATCTACTAGTAATGGTAGAGATTCAAATGCCAAGAGATTGGGAGTAAAACTTTTTGGAGATCAAAAAGCTATTGCTGGAAATATTATTCTTAGACAAAAAGGAAATAAATACTGGCCATCAGAAGGAGTAGGACAAGGAAGTGATTACACACTTTTTGCACTCAAAGATGGAAGAGTGAAATTTTTTGAAAAGAGTAGAAAAAGATTTGATGGAAGAATTTACAAAGATACATATGTTTCTATTGTATAAAAGCCCACTCCTAGCCCCTCCCTTGTAAGGAGGGGAATGAGTTGGATGAAGATGGTGTTATTTATAAAAATAATACTTTTTCTTTTGCCGTTATAGCTCAGCTGGTAGAGCACACCCATGGTAAGGGTGAGGTCATGGGTTCAAATCCCATTAATGGCTCCATTACATATAATAAAAAGTCTAAAATATAATTTAGACTTTTTTTATTATTTTTCTATACTAAGAGTATGAAAAAAGAAAATATTAATAATTCATTTTTTGATCTACTAACATTTATACTCAGTTTAGTAGTTAACTTTTTCAGAAGTATTAAAAGTATTTTTACTCTTAAGAAGTGAAAGAAGAATATATTCTTTAATTTTTTAGACTTTTTATTCAGAGTTTGGCCAAAATATTTTTGGAGAAAACCAAGCTTTTACAAACTAACAAGCTTTATTTGAGATATATCTAGTAATATTTTTAAAAGAAAATAATGGTAAAAATTAATAATTATAAATTATCAGCCTTCACATTAGTAGAAATAATGATGTGAGTACTTATTTTTTCACTTGTAATTATTTGAGGATTTAAGGCATATTCTTGAGTGCTTATCTGAAAAATTAAACTTATTGAGTGAACGGATATTCAAAAAGAAGACTTTTATTTCTCTGAGAAGTTCTTTGAAGAGATTAAAAGATGAGGAACTATTGACTATGAGGAATACTTTAATAGAAAAGTAGTAGGGACTTCTACTCAAAGTGGACACTATGATACTCCTACTTGATTCTGAAATTTTTGAAAATGATGAAATGTTGGGTCAACTACCTATTGAAATAGATTTTATTATTGTAGGAGTGGGAATGGTTTAGCAAATAAAATAATAGGAACATGATGTGTAGATAATAATATTTTAAATTCTGTTGATAATCAAAGCACTGAACCACAGCAGTTTTGACAGTATGCTCTTCAATTTATAGATTATAATTCTAATTATAATGCTGATTTAGGGGATGAAGATGGTGATTGAAATATTATTTGAGATGATGATGATGAATATTTGTGAGAATGACCAGAGGCATTTAGTAGTTCAGAAGTAAAGGAAATATATTTAATTTCTGCTGACCGAAAAAATAGAACACTCTTTAGATGGGATACTTTCCCAGATGAAGCAAAACCAACTGAAATGAGATGAACAATTAAATTTTTAAAGTTAGAGTGAAAAGATTGGTGATATAATCACTCAAAAAGTTGAACCTGATTGTATGATTGAGTTGTAGATACATGGATTATCAATAAAGACTTTAATGGTTGAACCAGTACTATAGCTGGCAGTAATACTACAAATTATTGGCAACCACTCTTCTGAGATAATATCAATGTAACGGATGTAAAATTCTTTGCATATCCAAACAAAGATTTAGAACTAGCTTGGAAGGATGCAAGTGCAACCACAAATATTGCTCCATATATAAGAATACAAATGACTCTCAAACCTTCTTATAAAGCAAGAAGATGAATTAAATGAAAAATCCCTGAAATAAAAATTAATACCACTATTTCTCTTACTGATATATATTCTAGATAAATATTATGAAAAAACAAAATACATCATGATTTTCTATTATTATAGCAATACTTCTAGTAGTGGTAATGACTTTATTAGTGCTCTATATCTTAGAGTATATGATTCCATATTCTAAAAATGTAAAATGAATTGAAAATTCTAGTAATGCTTTTTATCAGAGTGAAGGCTGAATTGAAGATGCTTTTTTTAAGATTAAAAATAGATCCTCCATTACAGATGAAAGTAGTAAGAATATGTGAACAAATGTAATAGATTATGATTATACTACAACATCAAGTTGAAATATTATTCCACCAGCTTGAGAATGAAATAGTGAGTTTGATATAAATTTTAACAGGCTTTCTACTTGAAATCCTATTCAGTTAGAAGTCTGAAATAATATGGTAAATTGGACAAATTCTGATTTTATTTTCCAAGTGCCTGATATTAATAATACAGTTACTGAAACATTGAGCTGAGGGACTCTCCCTATCATTAATTGGCAATTATCAGCTCAGAATGATACTCTTAATGCAACATGAAGTTGGATAAAAGCAAGCCAGATTACGACTTCCAGTTTTAATATGGGTAATTTTCAGTGACAAAATTTAGCTTGAGATGACACAAATAATGAAAAAATAGCTAACTTTTATTCTTCTCACTGTGGTACTTGAAGTTGATGTATTTTAAAGCTTTCTATTATCAACACACTTGAACTGATTAACCCTACATGAACACAAGTACCATATTTAGAATATAAAATTGATTTTTGATCCAAAACAGTTCCTCTTCGTTATTCAAGAATAAAAGCAAAAGGAAAATCATATGGTTTCCAAAAATCTCTAGAAGTGAGAGTTCCTCAACAAACTACAAATGAAGCTTTTGATTTTACTGTGTTTCAATAATATATAATGCAAATACTTACCATAGAAGAAAATGATGCTCATCAGAGACTTGATAAATTTTTGAAAAAATTTTTTATTAATGCAACAAGAGCACTCATTTATAAATTTAACAGAAAGAGTAAAATTAAGGTGAAGCAGTTGTGAGATGATGGTTTTAAAAAAAGAGATAATGAGTTCAAACTGTGAGTATGAGATGAAGTAAAAATATTTCTAAGTGATAAAGATATATCTGAACTTAGTAAAAAACCTGTCTTAAAAGAGAGAAGTTTTAATTCAAAGCCTTTTAACAAAAAAGACATAGTTTTTGAAGATGGGGATTTATTTATAGTGAATAAGGCGAGTTGAGTGAATGTTCATCCTTGAGATTTTAAATCTAAAGAAGTGTCTCTTATTCAGCAGGTACAAGATTATTTGTGAGAAAAATTGAATTCTCTGACTTTTATACCAAGTCTTATTCATAGAATAGATAGAGATACTTCTGGTATTTTGATGATTGCTAAGAAAAAACAAATTCTGACTCAACTCGTAGCTGATTTTAAAAATCATAAAAAAATAAAAAAAACATACCTCGCTATTTGTTTTTGAAAACTTCCTCAAAAATCTGGAACAATTACTAAAAAGCTCCTCAGAATAGAAAATGCTAAAAATAGAAACAAAGTAGAAATTAATGAAAAAGAGGGAAAAATAGCAGTTAGTCATTACAAGCTTGTAAAAGAGTATAGCGTGCAAACCAATAATTGACCCCAAAATATTTCAACTATTGAAATTGAGATAGAGACATGAAGAATGCATCAAATTAGAGTACATTTAGCTTCTTTGAAGTGTCCTATTGTATGAGATAAGGCTTATGGGAATAAAAGTCTAAATTATTACTTTGAGAGAGAGTTCTGAGTGAAAAGACAGATGCTTCATGCCTATAAAATTAGTTTTTTTCATTATGGAAGAAAAAAGCAATTAGACTTAACAGCAAAATTAAAAAATGATATGGAGAGGTTTTTAAAAAAGATTTCATAACTCAATCTGTCCTTCGGACATCTTTCTCTTACTTAAGAGAAAGAGAAAACTTGAAGTTCTGAATATACGTTCAGTGTAGCCTCCTTCTCTTAAAGTAAGAGAAGGAATTCAAGGTTGAGTTATGATAAGGTTTCCTTATTCTTCTAGCTCTAACCTTTCAACTGCTCAAAATCTAGAAATAATTTTTTTGTTCGTAATATCAATATCATTAATATCTTTTCAAACAGATTTAAAGTCTTTTGTAAATTTGTTCCACCTTGTTTCAAATCTTCAAAAATCATCAGATAATTTTGAAAGCTCACTTTGAATCACTTGAGCTTGTTTTTGAGTCTCTAAACTTCTAATTGCATTAGCTACAATTGTGAGCATTGCCATAAGAGTAGTGGGTGAAACTATTGAAATATTATGCTTTTGAGCAAACTCAATGAGTTGAGGATAGTAGGCATTAATTTCAGCAAAGATTGCTTCAGCTGGGAGAAATAAAAATGCTTGCTCAAGTGTAGTATCTTTGATAATGTATTTTGAACTAATTTCAATAATTTGTTTTTTTACAGCAGCTATAAATAATTTTGAGGCTTCTTTTTTGTCTGATTTAGAACTGTCAGGATGAGTCATTGTTTGATAGTGAACAAGAGGAAATTTTGCATCAATACAAATGAGTCATCTACTTGTTTTTACAACAGCATCTACTTGGGTATTATTTTGTTTGAAATGGTACTGCATTTCAAACATTTTTTTGTTTTTTTCTCCAAAGACTCCTTCTAAGATGCTCTGTAATTGTACTTCTCAAAATATTCACCTAGTTTTATTGTCTGTAAGTACATTTTGCAAAGAGATTACTTCTGTATTAAGTTTATCTATATTTTTTTGTGCTTCATCTATTTTACCTAATCGTTCAATAATGTTATTAAAAGTTTTATTTGTTTTTTCAAATCAGCTCTCTAGTTTTTTATCTACTTTTTCTGATATATTATTGAGGAATGATTCCAAATTTTTGAGTAAAGTCTGCTCATTTTGTCTATTTTCTTTCAGTATTGTAGCAAATTTTGCATCAAGTTTTTCATTTACTCATCACTTAAAATTTCCAAATTCTCTTACAAGTTCGGTTATAAAGGTTTGATGAGAATCAGTTTTTTTTCAAAAAAATATTTTTAGGATTATGATAACTAAAAAAAGTAAAATTGCTCAAAGCAGTAGGAGAATCAATTGTATATTAGTCATAATAGCTATTATTATAGATTTATTTGTATATAATATAAGTATATCATAGTTTTGCAAATTAAAAAAGTAAAAAAAAGACTTGCAAACGCTTCAAATTTTTATATAGTACACAAGCTTTTAGTATATGGGTTATTAGCTCAGTTGGTAGAGCAGCGCCCTTTTAAGGCGAAGGTCCTGGGTTCGAGCCCCGGATGACCCACCATTTAAATATAAAAGCAAAACTCTGACTTATGGGATCCATAGGTCAGAGTTTTTTGAATTTTTAATTTAGAGAGTATTGTGGTATGGGAAAAAATGAGTAGACTAGATGTAGTGTAAAATTAATTTTGAAACATATGAAGATAGAGAAGTAAAAAAAGTAGGTTATATACATCCCAAAAAAATAATATAGATAATTATGAAAAAAATAACAAAACAACATTTTTTAGAAAATAAAAATTTTTATCTTCAAGAGATGAAAATATGAAAGATATTTATCTACCCAACTGATACTATTCTAGGTATTGGTTGTATTGTGAGCAGTACAAAATCAGTAGATAAAATTTTTGAACTCAAGCAAAGGGAGAGTAAACCTCTCCTTATTATCATTCCAAATATAGAATGGATAGAGAATAATTGCATGATTTCTGATAAAAATAAAGATTATATCCAAGAAAAACTTCCTTGAGCATATTCTTTTATAGTTCAGCTTAAAAATAACAATATTCTTTATCCCAAAATTAATAATAATTCTTGAACTATCTGAATAAGGATTCCTGATAATTGGTTTGCTGAAACTATTTCAGAACTATGAGAAACTTTTATTACCACTTCTGTAAATATATCAGGTGAAGATTCTATACTAAAAACTCAAAATATTCCTCAAAATATTCTAGAATGAGTGGATTATATTATAGAAGATGAACATAAATTTTCCGGAAAAAGTAGTAGATTGATTGACATGAGAGGTGAAGAGATGATAGTGTTGAGAAAATAATTAATTACGATTCTCTTAAGGAAAATCGCTAAAATTAGTTTTGGATAAATTGTATTTTAGTATATAATTTATCTACCAAAATACATTTAAAAATTAATAAAAAGATTATGGCAGTAGTAGTTAATGATACAAATTTCAAAGATGAAATTAAAGAGGGGGTTGTACTTGTAGATTTCTGGGCAGAATGGTGTGGACCTTGTCAAATGATGTTACCAATCCTTGAAGAAGTATCTAAAGATATGGAGGGGAAAGCAAAAGTATGTAAACTTAATGTTGATGAAGCTCCAGCAACAGCATGAGAATATAGAGTGATGAGTATTCCAACATTGATTGTATTCAAAGATGGTGAACCAGTTGAAACTCTTGTATGAGTTCAACAAGCTGACGTCTTAAAATCTACTTTAGAAAAATATATGTAGAATAAATAAAAAACCTTACTGAGTAATCAGTAAGGTTTTTTATTTGATTATAGTTCAGGGGATCAACATAGCACCTGATTCAATGACTCTTGCAGGATATGCCATAGATTTAATTCAAATTTTAGCATTATCTCAGACTATTACTCACAGTTTTCTTTTTCATGTATCTATCAGCTTTCAATTAATCATACACCTCATATTTTTTCCATCATGTCTGAGGTTTGCAACTATGAAACCTCATCAGAAGTTAACATTATTTCATACAATAGAATCTCATAAATAAGTGAGGTGACCGGCATTTGTATTGTTTCATATGCTTGTGTTTTTGACCTCTACAGCATTTCCAATATGACAATTGTTTCATATTACACTTTCTCATCTTATATAGCAATTAGGTCCAATCTGAGAGTTTTTTCAGATATAGCAGTTTCATTCAATATAGGTTCCTGATTTGAGAATTGCTCACTCTTCTAGAATAATATTTCACTTAATGGTAACTCACTCTTCTATTTTTCACTTAATATCTGAAGTATGTAATTTCTTGAGTAGATAACTATTAGCATCAAGAATATCCCATGGAGCTCAAATATCAATAAATGCTCATTCAATTTTTAATAAACTAAATTTATTTTTTTTGATAAATAGATTAATGGCATCAGTTATTTCATATTCTCATCTTTGAGATAATTCAATTTTTTCTACTAATTGTAGAATAGTATCCGAAAATTTATACACTCATAAACTTGCTAAATTTCAGACAGATTCATTTGGCTTTTCAATAATTTCTGTGGCAAATTTTTCAGAATCTTGCTTAAAAATTCCATATTTTTCAGGAGTATTAGTTTCAAGTACTAGTGCTCAATATCACTCTAGAGAAATAATTTTTTCTAAGTCTATTTTTTCAAAAATACTATCTCAATTGAGAAGTAAAAAATCTCAACTAAAATTAATTCCTCTAATGGCTCAACCAGTTCACTTATCATTTCATTGTTCAAAATACGTAATTTTTGTTCCTTTAAAATCATCTCAAAAATAGTTTCTAATTTTGTCTCAGAGATATTTAATGACAATGATAATTTCATCAACACTTGAGTAAATGTGTTCAAGATTATGTTCTAAAATTGTTTTCCCAACAATTGAAATAAGTGGTTTGGGAGTAGTGTCAGTGAGAGGTTTCATTCTTGTTCCTCTTCCAGCAGCTAAAATTATTGCTTTCATATTTTATTTTTTTTAGATATTTCTACTAGTATAGTCACAAAAATATTTTTTCCAACAAAAAAACCCTACATGTGTTTAGTAGGAGCTTTATATTTATTCTTCTATTACCTCAATTTCTACACTATCTTTAAGAGTATTATTATTTTGAAAATTAATCTTTAAAACGACATTATATTTTCAAGCTATTTCATATGAATGACTTGGATTAGCATCAGTTGATACTTCACCATCTCCAAATTCCCAGAAATATGAAACAACTTGACCTTCTGATTCATCAGAAGAGAAATCAATTCATTGGTTGGTAGGAGCTTTTTTCATACTACTCACTATTTTTACTTGTTGTGGTTTTGGTTTGAGTACCAATTTTTTCTTGATAGAATATTCACTTCAATCCGTTGTCACCACTTTTAGATTAATATCATATTCTCATGCTTTTGTATACTTATGTGCAGGATTAATAGCATCTCTTTCTTCAATTACCCCATCACCATAATTATATATAAACTTTTCAATATTTTTTCATTTCACTTCTGATTTTGAAGCATCAAATCTTACAAAAGTTGGTACATAATTATTTTCAGGAGTAATAACTAAGTTGAGAATAGAATCTTTTTTGATAGATTCAATGTAAATTCTCTCTGTAAAATTAATTTTATCTCCCTCAATCTTTCTATGTTGAAAATGATATGTTGCCTCAATTGTATGATTTCATTCTATATTCACTGGATAGCTAAGAGTTTTTCATACCTTATCAGTTTTTCCATCTCAGTTTGTGTCCCAAGATACTCATTTTAAGCTATAGAGAAGATTATTTGATCGAATAAGCCTTGCATCCAATTTTAAATTTGTTGGAGTAGGTAGCTCATCAATATAGTATTCTCTATTAGATTTTTCATATCTATAATTGTCCATGAGGTCTCACTTATTGTAGATTCTGAGTTGATTTTTGAGTTTCAGTCTTTTAGGAACATTGATAGTTGTCCTGAGAGTTTTTGTTTTTCCAGCAGAATCTTTAAGCTGAACAGTTATTTTTTGTTCACCATATTTTTGAAACGTATGTTCTACAAGTGAGGATTCTTCAATATTCTCTAGGTCTGATTTTTTAGTAATGATTTTATCATCAAGTGACCAAATAAAACTTTCTATAAAACCATTTCCAAAACTGGTATCAGGATTTTTAACACTTAAGGTATATTTTAAGTCATCAACAATGTCTTGAGTAAATTGAATTTCTCATTTGATTTGATTTTGAACACTCTTATTAATAATAAATATTTTATCTAGTGATTCATCTTCTTTACCATTTCTTTTGATATACATTCAAATAAGGGTGTCTTCAACTATAATTTTACCTGGGTCATAGTTATATCATACAAATGGATTATTGGTATCTTTATTATTTTTCAGATCATAATACCATTCTATTTTTCATAAATCTTTTAAATCATTTGCATCAAATCTCACTTTTTTCCCCCCACTCTCCAGAATAGTCTCCTCAATATTCACAATATTTGCAATATTAATGGCTTGAATGTTAGCTACTTCTTTGGTTTGCTCTTCTCATTTAATATCTATTCACACAACTCTTAGAGAAATATTTGTTGTTCATTTTTCACTAAAGCTTTGGATGATGACAGGTTTGAGTTCTGTTTTTGTAGTTTTTCAAAAATTCCATAGATATTTTTTAATGATGAAACCTTGTTGAGCTTGTTTTTTTGCCCAATTAGTGAGATCATATTTCAAAGTAATTGGACCAATAAGACTTGAAGTATCAGTAAGAAGTGCAGTTTTTTTAGAAAAATTATCACTAATGAGTTTTGCATTATCATAAATTTGAACATCTCCATAAGCCATTTCTTGCCAATTTGGAAGTGCATTTATTTTTTTATTAATAACCATCCAAGCTGAACCAGTAGATACAGTAAGGATAAGGATAATTACTGAGAATATTGCATAAGCAATTTTTTTGTTTTTATATATTTTTTTAGTAAGAAAAAACTTAAACAAATATATTGATAAAAATATGGTTTCAATAAAAATAAGGATAGAAAAAATTGTATTAATTGCCTTTGATATAAAGACATTAATATCATTTAAATTAATTCAAAGAGAAGAAAAGAACTTTACATCTTCAAGTGTTTTCGCATTCATCACAATAAACCCTATAAATGCTCACCCAATAATTAAAGCAATTATAGCTATAATTCACAAAAATCACATCAATTTTCCAATAGAAGTCTTTTGGTCAGATTTTTTAGTTACTTTTTTTTCAAGTTCAATCATTTTGATCAAAATCTTTTCTCAAAAGGCTGAAGGGACAGTTTTAGACATGAGTTTATATTTCTTGTCTTTTACCTGAATTTCTCATTTTCATTCTTGAGCAAGCTTAGTCTCAGCCATCTCTAATTTTGTCAGAGATTTTGCTTTCAATAATATTTGGTTATAAATAGGGAATTTAATATATTTAACATCTTTTTCTACCTTCTCTTCCCTAAAGCTAATTTTTACATCATTATCTCTTGGTTCAAGAATAAATAGGTCATATCCTTTAGAAATTAGAATATCTAAAATATTTTGTAGAGAGCTAATATTGATATCAATAAGATCACCTTTTTGTATAATTGAAGCATTGATTTTACTTTCGGCCTCTTCGAGCTTTTGGTTATTATTAATAACATCAGAAATATCTCAAATAATATTTTCTTCAGTTTTAGCTTCTTCTTTCTCTAGAACAGCTTTTTTTTCAGCCTTTATTTCATCTCTTTTTGCATCTTCTTCCATAAAAGTTTCATGAACAGTTTTTCTTTCATGCTTGATTTTTTCTTGTATTTTTTCTTCTACACTATCAGAAGTAGGAGTTATTTTTTCTGAAATAGAAGCAGTTTCTACATGTGTAAGAGCTTTTTTAATTTCATCTTTTGATGCAGGAATATTCTTCTTTTTTGAATCATCTAGGTCTAGATCTAATTTTGATGGGTCAAACATATTTGTAATTTAGTGGATATTTTATCTACTATTATAGTAACATATTTTTAGCTATAATAACAATAAAAATAATTCTCTGTTTACTAAATATATCTTGACAAAAAAAGAGTATAATTTCTAAACTATACTCTGATTCTTTTTTTCTTCTTTTTCTTTGCTATTGGCTTTTTAGTACTCACTTTTACTCAAGCATTATTCACAGGATTTGCAAATAGTGGATTAGCAAGGGGAGTTGTATCTTCTTGCTCTTCAAGTTCAGAGAAATTTTCAAGCATTTGTTCCATTTCTCATTGATTTATATGAATATCAGCTTCATTAATTTCAGTAGTTTGTACATCAGATATTGTATTAATAGAAAACATTGCTTTGGTAGTTTTGTATTCTATGTCACTCATTAAGTCTCCAAATTTTACAAATGCTTTTTCTTTGTACACTACAAGAGGTTGTTTTTGAGCATATCATTCAAAGGCAACTTCCTCTCTGAGCTTTGTCATAGAATCAATATGATTCATCCAGAGCTCATCAATTGATTGTAAAAGTATTCTTTTTTCAAGATTATAGAATTCATCAACATCCTTAGCCTGTTCTTTGAGTTTTTCAATTTCTTCAACAGTAATTTTACTAATATATTCAGCTAGTTCTGGAGCTGAATTGAGTTTAGAAATAGCAGTTTTTTCAACAGTATTATCAATAGCTTCTATTCACAAGAAAGTATTTACTTTTTTAATTACATTTTGTTTATTAATGTCCTCTCAGTATTTATTAGCTTCAGCAGTTACTACTGAGCTAATTTGTTTTGTGAGAATATTAATAACTTCCTTGTGGAGATTATCATGATCTAGAATATTATTTCTTTTCCTATAGATAATTTCTCTGTGTTTATTAATAACATCATCATATTCTAGAACATGTTTTCTTGAATCAAAATTATGTCATTCAACCTGCTTTTGAACTCCAGTTACTTTTCTGGTCAGCATTCCACTTTGTGCAAGAGGTTCATTGTCAGGAAGACTTGCAAACATTGGTGAATTAAAAATTCCAAAGAGTTTATCACCACCAAAAATCCTCATAATATCATCATGTGGAGAGATTAAATACTGAGTGGAACCAGGGTCTCATTGTCTACCCGCTCTTCATCTGAGCTGATTATCAATTCTTCTTGTTTCATGTTTTTCTGTCCCAATAATTGCTAAACCACCAAGTTCAGTTACTCCTTCTCCAAGCTTAATATCTGTTCCTCTTCATGCCATATTGGTAGCAATTGTAATTGATCACTCTTTACCAGCATCAGCGATAATTTCAGCTTCTCTTTCATGATATTTAGCATTTAATACATTATGTTTTACTCATGCTTTTTTAAGGAGTCCAGAAAGATACTCAGATTTATCAACTGATACAGTTCATACTAGAATTGGTTGACCCGTGCTATGAATTTCTTGAATAAGATCTACTACATATTCAAATTTTCATTTTTCATTTTTGAATAGTAAATCAGATTTATCATCTCTGATAATTGGTTTATTTGTAGGGATTACGAGCGTGTCAAGCGCGTATACTTTATAGAATTCTTCTTCTTCAGTTTTAGCAGTTCCTGTCATTCAAGCCAATTTCCAATACATTCTAAAATAGTTTTGAAAGGTTATAGAAGCTAGAGTTCTTGATTCTTGTTGAATTTCTACTCCTTCTTTTGCTTCAATAGCTTGATGAAGTCCATCTGAATATCTTCTTCCAGACAAAGCTCTTCCTGTATGTTCATCGACTATCATCACTTCATCTCAACTGACAATATAGTCCTTATCTTTAAGGTAGACTCATTGAGCTTTTATAGCATTTTCTATATGATGTAAATCATTGTATCTTGCTGATACATATATATTTTCTACTCACAAAAATCCTTCAATTTTTTTAATTCCTTTTTCAGTTAAGCTTGCTGTTTTTTGTTTTTCATCAATTTTATAATCTTGTCATTTCTCAAGCTGTTTTGCCATAGTGGCAAATTTACCATACTTACTCGTTGGTTCATTGTCAGGCATTGAAATAATAAGGGGAGTTCTCGCTTCATCAATCAAAATAGAATCTACTTCATCCACAATAGCATAAAACATTTTTGATTGCACTCTGTCCTCTGATTTTGTCACCATATTATCTCTCAAATAGTCAAAACCAAGTTCATTATTTGTAGCATAGACTATATCAGAATGGTAGGCTTTTTTCTTGTCATCTTTTCATTGTTCATGGTGTACTACTCATACACTCATTCCAAGAGCATTATATAAAATAGACATTTCTTCACTATCTCTTGCAGCTAAATAATCATTAACTGTTACAATATGAACAGGGTTTCCAGTCAGTGCATTAAGATAAGCAGGAAGCGTCCCCACAAGCGTTTTTCATTCACCAGTTTTCATTTCTGAAATTCACCCATCATGAAGAGCTAACGCTCATATAAGTTGAACATCATAGGGAACCATGTTCCAATCAATTTTTCTCCCTTCGTTTCCTACTCCAAAAGTTTGACCATTGAGGAGAGAACACGCTTGTTTTACATTTGCAAGTGCTTCAATTTTTATCTCTTCTAAAATATTATTAATTTTTTTAGAGTCATCTTCATTTTGAAAATCAAGTCATTCAAATTTATTTTTGAGTTCTTGAGTTTTATTTTTAACGTCATCAAGAGAATACGCTGAATATTCTCTATATTTCTGATTAATATCAGTTACTATTTTAGAATATTTTGCAATTTTTTTCTTATCAGGGTCACCAAAAATAGACATTATTATCTTTTCTATCATTTTATTATTTTTTATTTCTAAGATTGTGTGTATTATATACAAAATATTTTTAAATCAAAAGATTATGATAGCATATTTAAAAGGAAAAGTACTAGAACTAAGTCTTAATAAAGTGGTAATTTTGACTGACTCTTGAGTAGGGTATGAAGTACTCATTAATGAACTTGTTTTTTCAAAAATTCAGGGACTTGAAAAATTAGAAATTCACATTCATCACCACAGAACAGAAAATTTTCAGTTTCTTTTTTGATTTGTAGACAAAGAAGAAAAACAAATCTTTGAGGAGCTTATTAAAATTAACTGAGTC
>Ga0256840_1002056_pt1 | contig 18128 bp, 19 predicted proteins | sample 355202metaG_FD_185969 | JGI IMG/M metagenome (GOLD analysis project Ga0256840, IMG submission 185969) | Hydrothermal vent microbial communities from Mid Atlantic Ridge, Atlantic Ocean - 355-202 | ecosystem: Environmental > Aquatic > Marine > Hydrothermal vents | place: Atlantic Ocean: Mid...
CCAGCGGGAGCGGGAAGTCTATACTTATGGAGTCTATTTTGGCATCTGTGGGTGGGACTTCTTGTGATGCCAGTATTTGTGAGAGCAGTGTTACTTGGGAGATTGATGAGGAGCAGACTGGCATTCAAAATGATGAGCCAAATGTATTTAAGCATATCAAAAAAGAGAAGTCACGCTATTTTATAAACAATCAAAGCCTTTCAAAAAAGTCTATTTCTTTGGTTGCTGCAAATTATTTGCGGCATTTGAGTTTGAAAGACTTTAGTGATTTTGAAAATGAAAACCTACTTGATATTTTGGACAACAGAGCAGGGGCGAAGTCTCAAAAAATTACAAAACTAAAAGAAAAATATCAAAAGAGTTTTTTAGCGTACAAAGAGGTCAAAAAAGCTTTACATGTAATAGCTGAAGAAGAGAGAAAAATAGTAGAGCTTAAAGAGTTTGCAGCCTATGAGATCAAAAAAATACAAGACATAAACCCGAGTGCCGGTGAAGATGAAGAGCTGTTACGCATAAAAAAAGAACTCTCCAAAAAAGAGAAGGTTTTAGGCAGTATTGAGTCCGCAAATGAGATTTTCAATTATGAACATCTGGTTTCTTCCGCCTTGGAAGCCTTGGATGAGCAGAGCGGTTTTTTTGATGATGCGATGAATGAGCTTAGAAACATTTTGGAAAGTGCACAGGAGCGTTTTAGCGCACTTGAGGAAGTTGATGTGGAAGAGGTACTTAACCGCATAGAAGAGCTAAGCGGACTCAAACGACGGTATGGAAGCATAGAAGAGGCTTTGGAGTACAAAAAACAAAAAGAGTTGGAACTGCAAAAATATGAAAATATAGAAGTAGAAAAGAATGACTTACATGTAAAGTACGAAAAACTCTCAACAGAGGTAAAAGAGCTTGCTGATGAGCTGAGTGCCTTGCGGGAAAAAGCGTTGGGTGCGTTTGAAAAAGATTTGAACAACTATTTGAACAGTTTATATTTGCGCAATGCAAAAATTCATATAAACAGAGTTGAATATGATGTGCACGGACAGGATAAACTAGAGATAGAACTAGATGATACAGAACTTTCCAAAATAAGTACAGGAGAGTTTAACAGGCTTCGTTTGGCTGTACTGGCTTTAAAATCAGAGTTTATGAGCAGTAACGGCGGTGTTTTAATGCTAGATGAAATAGATGCAAACCTGAGTGGTGAAGAGTCTATGAGTGTGGCAAAAGTGCTCAAACAGCTCTCAAAACATTTTCAGATTTTTGTGATTTCACACCAGCCACAGCTTACTTCTATGGGTGATCAGCACTTTTTAGTCTATAAAGATGGTAAAATATCAAAAACAAAAGAGCTCAACATGAATGAACGCGTAGATGAAATAGCCAGAATTATAAGCGGTGAAAGTATCTCAGAGGAAGCCAAAAAATTTGCAAAAGAGCTGCTGGAGGCAAGTAAATGTGTTTCGTGATTTCCATTGTCGGGCTATTTTTAGCCTACAATTTTTATAATTCTGGCAATATGCTTCTGGCAGGCGGTTCTGTTTTAGTATCTGCGTTTTTTATATTTTTGATGATACGAAACATATTACATGTAAAGAAAATAAGAGAAGAGAAAAATGATAATTGATACCCATATACATTTGGATGATGAACGATACGATGAAGATTTGGATGCAGTGCTAGAGCGTGCAAGAAAGGGCGGGGTGAAGCGTTTTATCATTCCCGGAGCAGATTTAAGCACCTTGGAAAAAGCCATTGGTATTGCTGAGCGTTATGATGATGTATACTTTGCTATTGGGGTGCATCCTTATGATATTAAAGGTTTTGATTTAAGTTACTTTGAAAAATATGTAGGGCATGAAAAGTGTGTTGCCATTGGTGAATGTGGTATGGATTACTTTCGTCTTGAAGGCAGTGATGAAGAGAAGCAAAAAGAGAAAGAGGCGCAGGCAAAGGTGTTTGTAGCGCAAATAGAATTTGCCAAAAAACATAAAAAACCGTTGATAGTGCATATTCGCAATGCTTCACATGATGCCAAAATGCTGCTTTTAGAACATAATGCCGGTGAAGTAGGTGGAGTTTTGCACTGTTTTAATGCAGATGATGAACTGTTAAGTCTTGCAAATGAAAACTTTTACTTTGGTATAGGCGGTGTGTTGACTTTTAAAAATGCAAAAAAGCTGGTTAACATACTACCACGTATTCCAAAAGAGAAGCTTATTATAGAGACCGACGGACCGTATTTGACACCGACACCGCATCGTGGTGAGCGAAATGAACCGCTTTATACGACTTTTGTAGCGCAAAAAATGTCAGAAATTTTAGAAATTCCAAGAGAGGAAATCGAAAAAATAACAACAGAAAATGCCCTAAAACTCTTTCATATTTCTTAATATTAATACAGCCACAACTTTTTTTAATACTATTTTAGATAAAATAGCATAAATTAAAATTAAAAAGTTGTCTATGATTAAATTTATATTAACCTTATGTTTTCCTTTGTTACTGATGGCAAATTTGACCTATGAATCAAATTATAACAAAGAGTTGGCTTTGTTAGACTCGTTTGATATCGAACCGTCATTTTTGTATGACCCTGTAATGAACAGAATGAAAGCCAAAACATTGTCAAGAGATAAGCATTTCTTCAAAGCGATGGAAGATGCCTATCTCTTTATTCCCGCTATTAAAAGTACGCTTTCAAAATACAATGTTCCCCAGGAATTTCTCTATCTTGCTATGGCTGAATCAAATTTTCATACAAAGGCTTACTCCAATAAAAGAGCAGCGGGATTATGGCAATTTATGCCTGCAACAGGAAAACTGTTTCATCTCAAGATTGATGAGTATGTAGATGAGAGGCGTGACCTAATAAAGTCAACGGAAGCTGCGGCGAAATACCTCTCAGCACTGCACAAGCGATTTGGAAAGTGGTATTTGGCTGCTATTGCCTATAACTGTGGTGGCGGTGCATTAAGCAAGGCTATCAGAAGAGCAAAAACAGATAAATTGTCAGTTTTACTGAATCCAAAAAAGCACTATATTCCAAGAGAGAGCCGCTACTATATACGCAAAATCGTTGCCCTTGCACTCATAGGCAGTGATGAACAGTATATGCTGCACAGTGAGTATGAGTATCTTTTAAATCGTGCGAATGCCTACTCGATTGCTACTGTGAAATTACCTCGAGGAGAGTCATTGTCACGGCTCTCAAAGCTGATTCATATTCCGTTAAAAGACCTCAGAAAGCTCAACAGGCATTTAAAGTATGATTTCGTTCCACCCTATGCTGATGGATATGACGTATACATACCTTATATCAAACTTTCAGAGTATAAACAAAAATATTACAAAGAACCTATGCAGAATATTTACAAGGTACATGTAGTGAGGCGTGGAGAAAACCTTTCTCGTATCGGTAAAAAGTATGGTGTTTCATACAAGGTTATAAAAGATTTCAACAAGTTGCGAACAAATCGTTTGCGAATCAGGCAAAAGCTTATTATTCCTATAGCGAAAAGTATTAAACATCAAAAGTTTAAAAGCAAGCATTATTATATGGTTAAAAAAGGAGACTCTTTAGGTTCTATCGCAAGAGCTCATAAAATCAGTATTAAAAATATACGGGCACAAAACAATATCAAAGGCTCTTTGATCCGGGTCGGTGAGAGGTTAAAACTGTATGAATAAGCTGTTTTTGTTTTTTTTAGCCGGTATTGTTTTGTTTATAAGCGGATGCAGTACGCGAGGTCCAAACAGCTACAGGCATTATAAACATTCTGAACCAACTTACTACAATGAAACAAAATATTCGCATCCGACAATGCGACCTTATGTTGTGCATGGCAAGCGATACTATCCGACAGTTGTAAGTGTCGGGGACAGATTTCGCGGTAATGCAAGCTGGTACGGTCCAAATTTTCACGGAAAGTTTACATCCAATGGTGAGCGATACAATATGTGGGATATGACGGCTGCACATAAAACACTACCGATGAATACAATCGTCAGAGTGACCAACAGAAGAAACGGCAAAAGTACAGTTGTGCGCATAAATGACAGAGGTCCTTTTGTCTCGACAAGAATTATAGACCTCTCAAAAGCGGCTGCTTCAAAAATAGATATGATAGGGACGGGAACTGCTCCTGTAACTCTTGAAGTACTTGGTTTTGCAGGAAAGGGTAAAAACAAAATACCAAATAAAAAACAGTTGAAAAAATCACCTAAAAGTGTGGAATTAAGTAGTTTCGCATTGCAGATAGCCTCTTTTTCAAACATAAACGGTGCAATAAAAACACAAGAAAAATATAACAATACAGACGGATACACAACAGTCATCAAAGATATGCAAACACCAAACGGAAGAATGTTCAAAGTCTGGCTCAAGGGCTTTAAAAGTGAACAAGAAGCAAGAGACTACAAAGCAAACGGCATTTTTAAAGGTGCATTTATAGTGAGAGAGGATTAAAAATGATTACAAAAACCAGAACAACAAAAGAGACAGACATTACAGTAGCATTGGACATTAACGGAACTGGAAAGAGCAATATAGACACAGGTGTAGGCTTTTTAGACCACATGCTGGAGAGTTTTTCCAAGCACTCGTTAATTGATTTGGATATTACATGTAAAGGCGATACACACATTGATGACCATCACAGTGTGGAAGATGTAGGAATTGTTCTTGGTTCACTACTGGCTCAGGCGATTTATCCTGTAAAAAATATGGAGCGTTTTGGAAGTGCAAACATAGTCATGGATGAGGCATGCGTCTCTTGTGATTTGGATTTAAGCAATCGCCCGTTTTTGGTGTATGAACTCAATGTCAGCGGAAAAGTAGGGCAGTTCGATACAGAACTTGTTGAGGAATTTTTTCGTGCTTTAGCTCTGAATGCCAGAATCAGCATGCACATTATAGAGTGTCGCGGGAAGAATAAGCACCATATCATAGAAGCGGCTTTTAAATCAGTTGCAGTGGCACTCAGACGTGCTACGGCAAAGAATGAAAGAATTGGTATACCAAGTACAAAAGATGTTTTATGATTAAACTAATAGTGTTGGATGTTGACGGTTGTTTAACTGATGGTAAACTTATATACTCAGCCGAAGGGTATGAGAGTAAAAACTTTAATGTAAAAGACGGACTGGGCATAACAACCTGGATAAAAACAGGAAACCATGTGGCTATCATTACGGGCAGAAATTCTCCTATAGTTGAAAAAAGAGCCAAAGAACTTGGAGTGCAGCATCTCTATCAAGGTATACGAGACAAAGAACGTGTCATAAAAGAGATTGTTGCTTCCTTGGGTTTACAGTTTTATGAAGTCGCTGTAATCGGTGATGATTTGAATGACTACAATATGCTCTCTCTTGCAGGCAGAAGTTTTACACCGAGTGACGGGCACGATGAGATTAAAAAAATTGTCAATACAGTACTTTCAAAAAGTGGCGGTAATGGTGCGGTAAGAGAGATGATAGATATTTTAGTAGAAGAAAACGACCAAAAAGAAGCATTTTTATCGGTTTGGTTGTAAGGAGTAAGTTATTAATATCAATATCTTTTTAACTTTTGTTATCACTGTTTTACTGGTAATATTCTTTATGTTTAAACCAATGGATGTAAAAATACACCATTTTAAAGATGTTCCTTTATTTGAACTGAGTGATTTCACCATGTATGAACTCAACACTGCAGGTTTATCAACAATACTTCTTGGCAGTACAAGTACAAGATATGCTGACAGATATACAATTGCAGATATGGATTATACAGATAATTCAAAAAAATATATTGCCAATATGGTTTCTGATTTTGGGGTCTATAAAAATGAAATTGTAGAGTTAAACGGTCATGTCGCCTATGTGAGAGAAGACGGTTTGACATTCAAAAGCCAAAAAGCACTGTATAATAAAAAAACAGCAGATGTCATCAGTGATACGAAATATACAGCTTACCTGAATGATAATATTGTCACTGGTGATTATATAAAATACAACAATATTTCAAAAAAGATTTATTCTAAAAATGTTGTTGCCATATATCAATTAAAAGAGGAAAAATAGATGAAATATCTACTTATACTAACACTTTTTCTACAGACTCTACTCTTTTCACAGGAGCTTAAAATTAAAGCGGATGAGTTCAGAGGCGATCAAAACAAAGGTATTTCAGTCTTTACCGGACATGTAAGAATCAAAAAAGTCAATGACGAACTCAATGCTTCCAAGGTGACTGTATATACAGATAAAAACAACAAGCCTACAAAATTTGTAGCGGTTGGAAATGCCTCTTTTGTAATTAAAACAGCAGAAGGCGCAAATTACAGAGGTGTAGCTCAAAAAGTAGTCTATCTGCCGTTAAAAAAAGAGTATCATTTTTTTGGAAATGTTCACCTGCAGCAACTTGATGACAAAAAAGAGATTTTCGGTGATGAAGTTATTTTGCAGGCCATAAGCGGAAAAGCTTATGCCAAAGGTGTTGCAAAAGAGCCTGTCATAATGATATTTGACATCAAAGACGAAAAGGAAAAAAAATGATAGACATTGTTGATGCAAAGTTTATAACATCGGCTCCGAATGTCAATGCAGCTCCGGAGTCCGAAGAGCAGAATGAAGTAGTGTTTATGGCACGCTCAAATGTTGGAAAAAGTTCACTGCTCAATGCTTTGACAAATCATAAAGGATTGGCTAAAGTCTCTTCCACACCGGGAAAAACAAAGCTTATAAACTATTTTGATGTTACTTTTTTGGACCGAGAAACCTCTAATAAAGTTGTAGCAAAATTTGTAGATTTACCTGGTTTTGGCTATGCAAAAGTTGCTAAATCCATGAAAAGTGACTGGGAAAAGAACCTGACAGACTATATAGCCAACAGAGAAGAGATAAAGATTTTTATACATCTTATAGACTCCAGACATCCTCACTTGGAAATAGATACTGCTGTGAGTGATTTTCTTTTTAGAACTGCCAGAGAAAATCAGTATATCATTCAGATTTTTACAAAAATAGACAAGTTAAATCAAAAAGAACAGAGTGCCCTTCGAAAAGAGTTTCCAAATGCTTTAATGGTTTCAAGTGCAAAAAAAAGAGGAATCCATAAGATTGTTCAAGTGATTTATGACATATTGCAAGAGAAAACAGATGAAGGTTGACTACATCAAGGCGAAACTCTCAGATATTGAGAAAATGAGGGAACTGGTACAACCGGAAGTGCAAAGCGGTATCATATTAGAAAGAAATGAAGATGAAATAGCAACAAATATCCGTTCATATACTTTGGCTTTTTTAGACGCTGAGCTTGTTGGTTTTACGGCGCTTCATATCCATACAAGATATCTTGGTGAAATACGCTCTTTGGTTGTCAAAGAGGGATTTCGCGGGCAGAAAATAGGAGAAAATTTAGTTGCTTGTGCACTTGATGAAGGCAGAGTGTTTGGTCTTCAAAAAGTGTTAAGCCTTACCTACAAACAGTCTTTTTTTGAAAGACTGGGGTTTATAGAAATCCCAAAAGAGTCTCTTCCTGAACATAAAATTTGGGCTGATTGTATTAAATGTAAACACTTTCCGATATGCAACGAAGTATCTCTCATCAAAAACCTGTAATCTCACTCTTTTATATAATATTTTTTGTATTGTATGACAGTCTGGGCACTATTTATCCGTTTTTACCCCCAATGCTGACACTTTTGTACATACTTTTTGCCAGAGCTCTTGACAAAGATGATGCACTGTCTGTTTTTGTAACAGTACTTTGTCTTGTCGTCTTTGAAGCGAACTATGGTTATATCCTTTTGAGTTCAGTCGTCTACTTTTACATACTTTACAAGATTATTATGCCAAAAATTGTAAAAAACTCAAATTGCAGTATATGTATTCGTGCTGCAACAGTCACACTTGTCTACCTCGGCTATTTCTTGTTTCTGACATTACTGTCAAATATTTTTTTATTACCGGCACCAAATATTAATTACTATATAGTATACTATATAGTAATTGAATTCTTTTTAATAGGTCTGTTATGAAAATAAAATTTATTATTTTTGTATTTATATCAATCTGGCTGGCGCTCATTGTACGTGTCTTTTCTTTAGCCATTGAGTCAAACAGTTACTACAGCAGACTCTCTTTGCAAAACACAATCAAGCATGAACAGATAGCACCTGTCAGAGGTGAAATAATTGACAGAAACAATCGTCCTATAGCAATTAACCAACTTGGTTTTAAAATAGAACTTGCGCCTCATTTGTTGTTAAAAAAAAATAGAAATGAGTTTGATGATGCAATTGCTTTTTTACTCAAAGCATTTCCTGATTTGGACAAAGAAAAAATTATTAAAAACTACAGAAAAAAAGACTCCTACTATAATCATAATTTTATAGATGTTGTCCACTTTGTACCGTATGAAAAAATGATGCCGGTTTATTCTATGTTAAACCTTCGTAAAAACATTAAAGTTCTTCCTGCGCCCAAAAGGTACTATCCGTACAAAAATATTGCTGCACATATGATAGGCTATGTTTCTCGCGCAAATCAAAAAGATATTGACAAAGATCCTCTGCTTGATCTTATAGGCTACACTGGAAAGACAGGTCTTGAAAAATACTACAACTCCTATCTGCAGGGTGCACCGGGAGTAAAAAAGATAAAAGTCAATGCGAACAATCAAGAAGTTGAAGAGTTGAGTTATACAAGTCCAGATGAAGAAAGAAAACTCAAACTCACACTTGATATGGAATTGCAAAAATATATAACAAAACTTTTTAAAGGCAAGGTCGGTGCAGTAATCGTTATGAATGTTGACGGTTCCATTTTGGCTGCCGGGAGCTTTCCGAATTATGATTTAAATATTTTTGTCTCCGGAATGTCTTATAAAATGTATGATGAACTTTCATCAAGTCTTGATCATCCATTTACAAACAAAATGACACACGGGCTCTATCCTCCAGGATCGACTATCAAACCTCTTTTAGGACTTTTGTATATAACGACGGATCTCAATGAACACTGGAGTGTTGATTGTCGTTCAAACCTTAAGTTAGGTGGAAGAACTTTTCGATGCTGGAAGAAAAAAGGACACAGGCATACCAACATAACAAAAGCCATACGAGAGAGTTGTGATGACTTTTTTTATAAAGGAAGTTTGGTTTTAGGCAATAAAAAAATGAGTGCAGGGTTAAAGCGTTATGGTTTTGGCAAAAAAACAGGCATAGATTTACCCAATGAATTTATTGGAGTTGTTCCCTCCCGTGAATGGAAACTTAGAAAGTATCATAAAATATGGAATATCGGTGAAACGGCCAACATGGCAATCGGACAGGGTGATTTTCTTGTAACCCCTATACAAATTGCTCGAGAAACTGCACTGATGGCGACAGGAAAATTACCTACTCCGCATTTTGTTTCTATGATTGGAGATAAAAAATATAAAATTACCTATAAAAATGTACTCAATAAAGTTGAATTAAAAAAACTTCCTATCATTCAAAAAGCGATGTATCAGGTATGTAATTCTCCTCATGGAACTGCTACAAATTATGTGCATACAAAAGTAAAAATAGCAGGTAAGACTGGAACAGCACAGGTTATAGGAATCAAACAGGATATTTTAAAAAGAAAGCAGGAACATGAACTCTCTTACTATAAAAGATCACATGCATGGTTCACAAGCTATGGACCGTATAAACATCCCCAGTATATCGTTACTGTTATGGTAGAACACGGTGGGCACGGTGGGCATGCAGCAGGTTCCATTGTTTCTGACATATATAACAGGCTTTTAGAGCTTGGATACATCAAAAAAAAATAAGGGCAGCTCTATAACTTTTATGCAAAAGAATTTTGAATAAAAAGTGCTAAAATTATCAGAAGAAATATACCACCGGCTTTGTTGTAAAGTTTATTTGCCAAAACAAAAAGCAAAGCAATGGATGCCGCCGCCAAAATGAGCATATCAAACTTTGTAGCTGCCAGATTGACACTGAGTGGATTCAAAAGTGCCGCACCGCCCAAAACCATAGAAAAGTTGGCTACATTAGAGCCGATGATATTTCCTATACTCATCTCAGCATTTCCTTTTTTTACTGCTACAAGAGAGACAACTAGTTCTGGCAAAGAAGTACCCAAAGAGATTAAAAACAGACCGATAATCCACTCACTTACATGTAAACTTCTTGCGATACTTGTACCGCTTTCAACAACAAAATTCGCGCCTCCGATTGTTAAAACAAAACCGATGCCCAGCAGTACAGCACTTTTTGACCAGTTGAATTTTTCTTTTTCCAATGTTTCGTCAATTTCAATTTCAAGTTCTTCTTTATTACTTGAAAATAAAAATATAAGATATGAAACCATCATAAGTAAAAACAGAGCACCGTCAATACGGCTGATTTTTCCATCAAGTGTCATAATAAAAAAGATAACCAAAGGAACAATAACCCATGCGCTGTCTTTTGAAAAAAGGTCTCTGTCCGGATTCATTGATTTTGCTATCATGAAAACGACACCCAAAACCAAAGTAATGTTAAAAATTACACTTCCTACAACATTGGCAACAGCCATATCACTTTTTCCGTGAGCTGAAGCTACCATTGATGCTGCCATTTCAGGTAAAGATGTTCCAAAAGCCACCAAAGTTGCACCGATGACAAAGTGTGAAATGTTAAAATGCAGTGCAATTCTCTCCGACTCTTTAATAATAAAATCTGCTCCGTAAATCAAAGCAGCCATTGCCGCTATAAATATAATATAATCCATTTTTATCCTTGTGTTCTTATTATTAAACTTTCAGGGAGCGCAAACTCATTGATGAGCCGTTCCTCTTCCTGCCGCATTTGACCATCATCAGTTTCATGATTATATCCAAGCAAATGTAAAAGACCGTGTATAAAAAGGAGTGTAAATTCATCTTCTTGTGTATGATTAAACTCTTTTGCTTTTTCGCGTACCAGGTCATAAGAAACAACAATACTTCCAAGTGGACTCATAGGCATCTCTTCATAGGGAAAACTGAGTACATCGGTTGGTTTGTCTATATTTCTATACTCTTTATTTATTTGTTGTATTTCATCATTTGTAGTAATGATAAGTTCTATATCTTTGTTGGTTATACTTGAAGCAATTTTTTGGAGCAGTGTGTTGTTTACTTCAAAAGAAGTTTTGTTGTCAATATCTATCATAAGTGGAATTATAGCAGATGAGAAAACATCTGCCAAGAAAGAGGAGAAATTTAACCTGTAATATTAAGATTGCTTCCTACACCTGTTTTTTGTGCCGTCATCTGTTTTGACTGTTCCTGTGCACTTTGAAGAATCTTTTCTATCTGCTGTGCTTGCACATCCTGTGCTTTTTTCATAATATCTGTTTGTCCCAGCCCTGACGAAGTTTGTGTTGAAGATGATACTTCCATAACTTCCTCCTTGTTTGAAATACTAAAGTATATAACACTTATGGTAAAATTGTACCATGAAAAAAGAAAATAACACAAATAAAAAAGCTGTTTGCATAATGAGCGGAGGGATGGACTCTACTCTAAGTGCCTATATGATGCAAAATGCAGGCTATGAAATTATAGCGGTTCATTTCAATTATGACCAGAGAACACAGGCAAAAGAGCTTGCATGTTTTGAAAATATATGTCAAAGTTTACATGTAAAGCAAAAATATATTTTAAATTTGGACTTTTTTAAACAACTTGGTGCTTCTGCACTGACAGACACAAGCATAGAAGTACCTACAGACGGAGTAGAAGAGGGTGTTCCGGTAACTTATGTACCTTTTAGAAACGGAATCTTTCTCTCTATGGCCGCAGCAATAGCTGAAAAAGAGGGAGCAGAGGCAATCAGTATAGGTGTTGTTGAAGAAGACAGCAGCGGGTATCCGGATTGTAGAGAAGAGTATATACAGGCTATGCAAAAAGCAATTAATTTAGGTACAAAAGATGACACCAATATAGAGATAAAAATGCCGCTGGTGCATCTTAAAAAATCTCAAATCGTACAAGAGGCATTGAATTTAGATGTTCCGCTGGAGCTTACTTGGAGTTGCTATAAAAACGAAGACAAAGCCTGTGGTGTATGTGACAGCTGCAGACTCCGGCTCAATGGTTTTGAAAAAGCAGGAGTGCATGACCCAATTCCTTATGCATAAAACCATTACATGTAAAGAGTTGTGTGCTACACTCATTTATGCACCAAAACTCAAACACAGCTATATACGGGTACATCATGATTCAAGTATAGTGATAAAGACACCCTGTAAACAAGAACGCTATGCTGTAGATTTTTTTCATGAAAAAGAGTCATGGATCCGAAAACAGTTGCATAAAAATTCTTTGCACAAAACATTACATGTAAACCTTGAAGATGAAGTGCTGCTCTTTGGTGAAATTTACAGTATAGACAGTGACGAAGCACAGTACTTACGAAAAAAACTGCAGCGTCTGCAAACATCAAACAAGACAAAAGTTTTGTCTGCGTATGATAATTTTTATAAATACATGGCACAGGAGTATCTGCCGCAAAGAGTCAGATATTTTGCGGATATTATGCATCTGGAGTACAAAACCTTAAAGTTCAGAAAAATGAAAAGCAGATGGGGAAGCTGTAGTTCTGCAAAAATAATTACACTTAATACCCAACTGATAAAAGTGCATAAAGAGCTGATAGATTATGTGATAGTCCACGAACTCGCACATCTTGTCCATATGAACCATTCAAAAGATTTTCATGACCTGGTCGAAAACTATTTACCTGATGCAAAAAACTTAAGAACAAAACTCAAAAATATCCACCTATCTTCGTAAATATGCCTGGTGATATTTGCTTGAAGGAGACCAGAGCATCCATCCGTTTGTACCTATATCGTCTGCTGCTCGTATTTGCGCCTGTACTTCTTCTCTTTTGTACTCTTTTTTTGAAGCAGTGTAATCTCTAAAATACTGTAGCCAAGGGCGTACTCTATTGCTTGGAATTCTGTCTTGAATCTTTTTTATGCTTCGATAGACAACTTCATAGGGATGTTTTGCCGGATATTTAAAATAAAAAGAACCGCTTGAAAAGCCTGAAGGATAAAGCATAGGGCATAAATAGTCCGCATGCTTTGCGAGTGATGTCACAGTCTGACCAATCCCATTGTCATCTTTTGCCCAGCAAATATTTCCATAGGTATCAACAGAAATGAAAACACCATATTTTTTTAATCGTTTTTGTGCCTTTTGTAAAAACCGCTCTATTGTTTTTATCCGGTTTGGCTGTGTGCTTTGTTGACAAAACTGCAAGCCTTTTTTTGCAGGAAAACGAATATAGTCAAAGTTGATTTCATCATAACCGACTTTTGCAGCTTCTTCGGCAATAGATATGGCATAATTGTGTGCACGTTTGTCAAAAGGGTCCACCCAGGCCATATTGTCATGATTTCTCCATATTTTTGTATTTTTTTTGATGGCATAGTCAATATTGTGAGAAGCCTGCAGTTCATCTTTAAAGGTGACAATTCTGGCAATAGTATAAATGTGTCTCTCTTTCATGGTCTTTATAAATTTTTCAATATCTCTGTTTGTCCGCTGTTTGTATGCACCATATTCATTTGCCTGCTTAAAACCAGTCCAAAACTGGGTAGAACCATATTCATTTTTAACATCTACCACCACGGCATTTGCTTCTGTTGTATCTATAAGATGCAGTATTTTTTTCAGTGTACCGGAATTGTTACTGGCTCCCCAAAATGTCAGGTAAAGCGCTTTTACATGAATAGGTTCGAGTTTAAATGTAGTTGTATTTGCGTCAGATGTAAATGTATATGGTCTGTATCCGTATGCTTTGATATGATATGTTTTTTCGCCTGAATCTATAAAAAACGAACCATTCTCATCACTTTTGACAGTTGTTTTTGAGTCACTGATAAAAGCAGATACTACCGGCTGCAGTGTTTTTTCATCTACAATTTTCCCCTCAAAAGATGCCAAAAGCAATGATGATGCACAGGAGAGTAAAAAGAGTATTTTTTTCAAGACAGTTTCTTCCAATATTTTTTTGAATAATACTATTATTTAGCAAACAGTAAAGCTAAAATGGCGATTTCACATATATTATTTTGTGATTTAACTGAAATAGATGTTTTAAGTTGTATTTTAAATATATAGTAATACAATTTTGTTAAGCAAACTGCCTAGTTTGGCAGCAAGGAAGCTATAATGAGCAATCAGGTAAAGGTTTTATCAGAACAGACAAAAGATATGCGGATATTGTATGTCGAAGATGAAGCTGTTGTCAGAGAACAAATAACAATGATATTTGATATACTTTTTGAATATATAGATGTTGCGTATAATGGAGAAGAAGCTTGGGAAAAATATCAAAATTCCCAGTATGATATTATTTTTACAGATATCAGCATGCCTAAAATGGATGGACTTGAGTTAAGTGAGCGTATAAAACAAGATAATCCTATGCAAAAAATTATTATTATTTCTGCATATAATATTTCTAATTATCTGCTCAATGCTATAGAACTGGGTGTCGATGGTTTTTTATTAAAGCCTATTAAAATGGACAAAGTTCTATTTACTATTCAAAAGGTGGCAGATAGTATCACATCCAATAAAATAATGAAAAATTATAGAAAAAAACTCGAAGAAGAAGTTGATAAAAAAACAAAATTTATACAAGAACAAGCTGTAACCGATATATTGACCGGTCTTCAAAACCGTTTTGCCCTTCAAAAGGTTTTAGAAAAAAGCAGCAGTAATAAAGCACTCCTTTTACTTGACGTAGATAATTTTGACAGTATTAATGTTGTACATGGATATGATTATGGTGATAAAGTTATTTTATTTTTATCGCAATTATTAGTTAAAAACAAGAGAGCAAATTCTGATTTGTTTTACTTGGGAAATGACGAATTTGCTATTACATGTAATGCATTAACAGCACTTGAATTTGCACAAGATTTGCAAAAAACCATAGCGGATTCGATTGTAAAACTACCTGACAACAATATTAGGTTTACAGTCACAATTGCCATAGCAAAAGAGAGTCAAACGCTTTTAAAGCATGCCTATATTGCCTTGAAAGAAGCGAAAGAACAAGGTGGAAATACTCTTAAAATTTACAGTAAAGATTTGCGTATTGAAAAACTACAGGCTCAAATACAGAAATATTCTCCAATTATAAGAAATGCCCTTGCACATAATCATGTTATTCCTTATTTTCAGCCAATTGTAGACAATCGGACAAAGAAGATATACAAATACGAATGTTTAGCAAGAATAGTAGATGAGAATAGACTCTACTCACCCTTTGAATTTATTGATATAGCCCAGACAATAGGAGTTATTCCGGAAATAACAAAAATCATGATAGATAAATCATTCAAAGTTTTTCAAAAGAATGACTATATGTTCTCAATTAATATTACAGAATTTGATTTAAACAGTAATTATCTTAAAAAATATTTTTCAGATAAACTTTTAGAGCACAGAGTAGATCCTTCCCGTGTTATTTTAGAAGTATTGGAAGGGATAAGCATAATAGGTGCTAAAAATTCACTAAAGCAATTAATAGAACTTAAAGAAATGGGGTTTAACATTGCCATAGATGACTTTGGAGCGGAAAATTCTAATTTTGGAAGGGTTCACTCTATGAATGTTGATTTTATCAAAATAGATGGAAGTTTTGTAAAAAATATTGATACAAATGCAAAGAGTTATTCTATCGTAAAAACCATAAATGACTTTGCAAAAAGTATCGGTGCAGAAGTTATAGCAGAATATGTACATTCTCAAAAGGTTCAAAATATAGTGCAAAACCTTGGAATCGAATACTCGCAAGGATATTATTTTTGTGAACCGAGAAAGGAATTATGTGATGAAGACATATAATTATCGTATAGATAATGATAATTTATCTGGAATTTTTAACAAAAATTATGAAGAAATTACAAAAAGTACTTCTGTCCTCATTCAGGTATTTTCGGGACAGAATAAAAAAAGATTTGAAGATATTTTACGTTTTTTAGAATCAAAATTTGAAAATGCAAAAATTATAGCTTCCTCCACTGATGGAGAGATTTATGAAGGAAAAGTATTTGGGTTCACGACAGTAGTATCTATATCAACTTTTGATGCAACAGAATTAAAACTTGCATATGCCCAAGAAAATTCTGCTTTTGACAATGGGGTGGCACTTGCAAAAAAACTTGTAACACCAAAAACAAAACTGCTGATTGTATTTGCTGATGGTATTTTATGTAATGGAGAAGAGTTTCTAAACGGCATCTATTCTATTGCACCGCATGTGAAAGTTGCTGGTGGTCTCTCAGGAGACAATGCAAAGTTTGAAAATTGCTATGTCGGCTTGCAAAGCCAACTGTATGACAAAGGGGCAGTAGCAGTATCTTTTGATTCTGACGTGTTACATGTAAAGAGTTTGTATAATTTTGGCTGGAGTAAAGTCGGACGAAAACACACTATCACCAAATCAGAAAAAAACAGAGTATATACAATAGACAATATAACGGCAGTGAATTTTTATAAAAAATATTTAGGTTCACAGGTCACAAATGATTTACCGGCAACAGGGATAGAATTTCCTCTTATTATGAAAAAAAATGGTATCATGGTTGCAAGAGCAATTATTGAAAAACATTCTGATGGAAGTTTAAGTTTTGCCGGGAATTTGTTAGAGGGCACAGAAGTATATTTTGGTATTGGAAAAGCAGAAAAAATAGTCATGAATCCTTTAAAGGTACATTCTATTAATGTTGAAAGTTTTTTTATTTATTCTTGTATGGCACGCCGTCGCTTTGTTTCTGATTTGGTAAAATATGAAATTGTACCCTTTGCTAATTTAGCGCCAACAAGTGGTTTTTTCACCTATGGAGAGTTTTATACCGATAAAAGACCGGAACTTTTTAATGAAACATTAACGGCAGTTGCTTTGTCTGAATCAAATCACAGGGTAGATTTGGTAGATATAACACAGGACAAAGATATTGCATCGAGAAAAAAAACCTACTCCGCTTTAATCCATATACTTGATGTAACTACAAAAGAGCTGCAAGAAGAAAGCGATAAACTGCAAAATCTCAAAAAAGAACTCGAAGCAAAAGATTTAAATATGTCAATAATTCAAGAAATGGCACATATTGGAAATTGGACACTTGATTTGGAAAGTGGGGAAATCACATGGTCAAAAGAGAGTTTTAAAATATTTAACAGAGACCCATCAGAAGGAGCACCTAGCTATCTTGAATTTATGAATATGGTTGTAGAAGAAGACAGAGAAAAAGTTATAGAAGCACAGGAAAAATTCAATGATGGGAATATTCACAGTATAGAGATAAAAATACGAAGAAATGATGGTAAAATTCTTACAATGATTGAAAGTGGAAAAATGATATTTAAAGATGACAAGCCAGTAAAAATAATAGGAACATCATTGGATATAACTGAGATAAAAATGAAAGACAATATTATAGCGCAACAGTCAAAATTGGCACAAATGGGTGAAATGATAAATATGATAGCACATCAATGGAGACAGCCGTTAAATGCTATCAGTGCTTCTGCAATTCAATTGAGTATGCAAAATGATATGGATTTGCTAACAGATGAAAAAATAAGACAAACGACGCTTTTTATTGAAAATATGACACAGGAAATGTCAGACACAATTAATGATTTTATGAACTTTACAAAACCGGCAAATGAGAAAGAATCAATAGAAATTAAAAAAATTATCGATGATATTTTACATTTAATGGGAGCGCAACTAAAAAATCACAATATAGATTTTTCTTCGGATATTGAAGACAGGTTGACGGTATATACATATAAAAAAGATTTGGAACATGTTTTAATAAATCTCATTTCAAACTCACGAGATGCATTTGAAAACAGTAACAATGAAAATAAAACTATTGCACTCAAAGCATATACAAAAAATGATATTTGCATCATAAAAGTTATAGATAATGCAGGTGGAATAGAAGCATCAATTATAGATAGAATATTTGAACCGTATTTTACGACAAAAGAACAAGGAAAAGGAACAGGTTTGGGACTTTATATGAGTAAAAAAATGATAAAAGACAATCTTGCAGGTGACATACAGGTCAAAAGTTTTAATGATAAAACAGAATTTATT
>Ga0256840_1002057_pt1 | contig 18120 bp, 14 predicted proteins | sample 355202metaG_FD_185969 | JGI IMG/M metagenome (GOLD analysis project Ga0256840, IMG submission 185969) | Hydrothermal vent microbial communities from Mid Atlantic Ridge, Atlantic Ocean - 355-202 | ecosystem: Environmental > Aquatic > Marine > Hydrothermal vents | place: Atlantic Ocean: Mid...
TCGTGCCATTCATACAAAGACTTCGTTATTAACTATTACTAAAAAAGAAGATTTTTTTAAATCTAATTTATTTTATTTACTATTATTATTACCGATGTTAAGCATACCTATTGGCATATTTTTAGGTAATAAAAAACAAGAAAGAAATGCCGATGTTATTGGTAACAAACGAAGAAAAGCAAATAAATTGGCTAAAAAATACTTGTCTAATGCAAAAAAAGAATTAGGCAATAAAGAACCTTTTTACATTGCTTTAGAAAAAGCCTTGCATAATTACCTCAAAGCAAAATTACAAATAGAAACCAGCGAAATAAGTAAAGATAAAATAAGCAACATATTGGTTGATAAAAAAGTGGACAAACAAACTATTGCAAAATTTATAAAAGTACTAAACGATTGTGATTTTGCTCGATATACACCATCGAGTAATCTTCAAATGGAAAACGAATATAATAATGCTGCTAATATAATTACAGCTTTAGACAAAGTGTTAGGATAAATTATTTTTTACATAAACACAAATAATAAACTAAAAAATGATGAAACATTTAAAAAAAATAATATTTATAATAACTGTATTTACAGTACAAATAGCACTTACACAAAATGCAAATTCTTTTTTTGTTGAAGGAAATAAACTATATCAACAACAAAAATACAATGAAGCAATAGTTCAATATCAAAAAATAGAAAAGTTAGACAAACACGCTATTGATGTTTATTATAATTTAGCAAATGCCTATTATAAATTAAACAAAGTTGCACCATCAATTTATTATTATGAAAAAGCGCTACAACTTTCGCCTAACAATCAAGATGTAAAAGTTAATTTAAGTTTTGCTAAAAAGATGACTTTAGATAATATAGAAGAATTACCTACTACTTTTTTTCAAAAAATATCAAAAAAAACCATTCAAAAATTAGATTATAATTCGTGGGCTTATATTGCTGTTTTCTTTTCCTTTTTATTTGCGGTATTATTTTTAATTTATCATTTTACTGATAAAACCTCAAAAAAACGATTTTACTTTATAACTGGATCGTTAAGTTTTGTTTTAATACTGCTATCGCTTGTTTTTGCTTTTAAAACATTTTCAATTGACAGCTTTAAACACGAAGCCATTGTTTTTGCACAACAAACCGAAGTGAGAAATGCGCCACTAATGTCTGGCGATACTGTTTTTGAATTGCACGAAGGCACAAAGGTTAATGTTTTAGAAACCAAAGACAATTGGAAAAAAATAAAAATTGCCGATGGTCAAATTGGTTGGATTATTGCTTCGGAAATTAAAGAATTATAAATCAAAACCTATATCTGTTCGATAATTTCTGTTTTCAAAATTTATGTTTTTAATGGCTTTGTAAGATTTTTTTAATGCTTTTTTATAATCACTTGCTAAAGCGGTTATTGCCAAAACTCTACCGCCATTAGTTCGTATTTTGTCGCCATCAATTTTAGTACCTGCATGAAAAATAATGGCATTGTTTTCTTTTTCTAATCCGTTAATTTTCTTACCTTTTTCATAAGCTTCAGGATAACCACCAGAAACAAGAATTATAGTAGCTGCTGCTTTGGCATCTATTATCAAATTGTATTGATCTAATTTTTTTTCAGCTACAGCTGCAAACATATCTACTACATCCGATTTTATTCTTGGAAAAACAACTTCGGTTTCTGGATCGCCCATTCTTACATTATACTCAATTACATAAGGTTCATTATTTACCTTTATTAAACCGATAAACACAAAGCCAACAAAAGGCATATTGTCTTTTTTAAAACCATTTATTGTTGGTTTAACAATACGTTCTTCTACTTTTTTAAGAAAAACATCATCTGCAAAAGGCACGGGAGATATTGCGCCCATTCCGCCAGTATTTAATCCTTTATCACCTTCACCAATGCGTTTATAATCTTTAGCATAAGGTAATATTTTATAATTTTTTCCGTCAGTTAATACAAAACAAGAAAGCTCAATACCGTCTAAAAATTCTTCAATAACAACCTTATTACTTGCTGTACCAAATTTATTATTGGTAAGCATTTCGTTAAGTTCTTTTTTTGCTTCTTGTAAATTATCTAAAATAAGTACGCCTTTACCAGCGGCTAATCCATCAGCTTTAAGCACGTAAGGTGCGTTTAAAGTTTCTAAAAAAGTAAAACCTTGTTTTACAGTATCTTTAGTGAAACTTTGATATTTTGCTGTTGGAATATTATGACGATACATGAATTTTTTTGCAAATTCTTTTGACCCTTCAAGAGTTGCGGCTAATTTTTGCGGACCTATTACGGCTATATTTTTTAATAACTCATCTGCTAAAAAATAATCATGAATTCCCTTAACCAATGGATCTTCAGGACCAACAATTACCATATTGACTTGTTGTGATAACACAAATTTTTTGATACTCTCAAAATTATTAATATCTAAATCAATGTTTAATGCTATTTTATTTGTCCCTGCATTTCCTGGCGCAACAAATAATTTTACATTCTTTTTACTTTGCGCTAATTTAAAAGCTATAGCGTGTTCTCTTCCTCCAGAGCCTAAAATAAGTATATTCATTGATTTTCAGATTCTTAATCTTTTATTTTTATTTTATGAAACTAATTAGAAGCATGTTGTCTTGCTTTTTGACTCTTTATTCTTGACTCTTGGTTCTTGACTCTTGGTTCTTTACTCTTGATTCTTAGCTCTTTTAACATCTTCTAAAAATTAATACGCTTTATCTTCTCCTTTTACTGCGTTTTTAATGGTTTGTAAAATAATTTTCACATCTAAAAAAAATGACCAATTTTCAATATAGAAAATATCGTATTTTACTCTATTTTTAATATCGGCATCTGTTTCTATTTCACCTCTACATCCTTTTACCTGTGCCAAACCTGTTATACCTGGCTTAACAAAATGCCTTACCATGTACTTTTTTACTATTTTTTTAAAAATTTCTGATTGACTAAGCATGTGTGGTCTTGGACCAACAACACTCATATCGCCTTTAAGCACATTAATAAACTGTGGCAATTCGTCTATACTTGTTTTACGTATAAAAGCTCCGATTTTTGTAACTCTTAAATCGCCTTTTGTTGCTTGTATTATATCTGCATTACGATTAACACCCATTGATCGGTATTTGTAACATAAAAACGATTCGCCTTTAACACCTTCTCTAATTTGCTTAAAAAATAAAGGTCCTTTTGATTCTCGTTTTATTAAAAAATACAAAATTGGACTTAACCATGACAAAATAAAAATAATTACCAAGAGTGAGAAAAATAGATCAAACGATCTTTTAAGTATCTTAACGAATGGTTTATCAAATGGCAATTCTCTTACCGAAAGCACAGGAACATAACCATAATACTCTAACTTCATTTTACTGAATAAAGATTTTGAGTCTGGTATTAATTTTAATGTTTTTACCTGATTATCGGCAAATGTTATAAAGTCAGAAATTTTATCATTTGTTAGTGATGAAATGGAACAATAAATTTCATCAATATCATTATCCTTTATGTAAGTAAATGCTTCTGAAATACTACCCAAATAAGCTGTTTTTGATTTGTTGCTATCATCAAAATAACCTTTATAATGAAAGCCAAAATCTTGTCTTTTATTAAAGAATTTAATTAGTGGTTCTACATCTTTACCTGAGCCTATTACCACAACATTACGATAATTGTAACCTTCTAACCTGTATTTTCTTAATCCCCAAAAATAAATTGTTCTAAAAACTGTAATTGCAAAAAACACATAAGCTAAATATACTGCTTGACTTCTGGCATTCAATAAAACATCAAAAATTGCATAATAAGACAAATAAGCAAGTGTGAAAATTGAAAACTGAAAGAAAAGTACCGTGATTATTTTTGGAACTTTTGTATATCTATTAAATTTATACAGCTTAGAAAAATAAGCAATTAACAGCCAAAAAACAGTAATAAATAATTGCTGCTTTAAATTATATGTTTCTGAATTAAATAGATAGAAAGATACATTAATAATAATTAAATGAACTATTATTGAAATAGGTACGATTAGTATGGAGTATCTTTTTTTCAATTTATTGCAATTAGAAGCTAAAATGGAAGCTCAAAAATAAACCATAAAATTACATATTAATCACTTAATAGCATTTAAATTTTCATTTTTTCTTTAACAACCAACCAAATAAATTTAGAATTACCAATAAGGTATCTTTTCCACATACGTTTTGGCTCTTGTATGAAACGATAAAACCATTCTAAACCTGCTTTTTGCATCCAAAGAGGTGCTCGTTTTACCAAGCCAGAAACTACATCAAAACTACCGCCAACACCCATAATAAAATTTACTTTTTTTAACAATTCTTTATTTTGATATAAAAAGTTTTCTTTTGTTGGCGAACTTATAGCTACAAATAAAATATTTGCGCCACTATTTGATATTTCATTGGCTATTTGTGATTCTTCTTCTTTTGTAAAATAACCATTACGATAGCCTGCAATAATACTTGAAGTGTATTTACTTGCATATTGACCTACTACTTTTTTTACAATTGTTTCTTTAGCACCAAAAAAAAATATTTTGTGCTTTTTTTCTTGAGCGGAAGAAACTAAGTTTTCCATTAAATCTATTCCTGACACACGTTCTTTTAATGGTTGTTTTAAAATTTTTGAAGCCCAAACTACTGCTTGTCCATCTGCATTAATTAAATCTGATTCATTGACGCTTTTACGAAGCTCTAAATCATTTTGCATAGCAACAATTTTACCTGCATTTACTACTACATGATGTATTTGCTTATTCGTATCAATAGCATTATGAACAATTTCTAACGTCTCGCTCATTGTTAGATTATCTATTGATGTATTTAATATGTTTATTTTATTCATTGGTGTATTGTAAGCACTTATTGTCATCCGATAAGCAATATAAAATTTGCTGCAAAATTATTAAATAAAATGATATTGTTGCACTGTAAAAGAAATTTCCTGCCAAAAATATTACTATTCCAAAACTAATTATAATAAATATTGAATCAATATTTAGCGTGTTTTTAAACAGTACTTTGTAATATATATATAAATAAATTACACTACCAAACGCTCCAAAAAATAAAAATAAATCAAAGAAACCCATTTGCGTTCTGTCTTTTAGAAAACCTTGACCGCCTAATAAATAATTTAACTCATTCCAATTATTCCGTATAAAAGGCAGTGTTTTATCTACAAATAACAAATCTCTATAAGAAAGAATTGCTGACAATAAACCGTATGTATTATTAATCTCTAAAAAAGAAGGCACAAAAATCAATAGTAATATAGCAATAGTACTAAGAGACAAAACAGAGACAACAATACTTTTTAACAGGTTTTTATTTGCCCTATAATAAATAAAATAAAACACAATAAGTAGTGCGCTAAATAAATAAATTGCTTTTGCACCAATAATAAATACAGCAATTATTACTAAAGTGCTAAGTATGTAGTTTGGTTTAGATTTAAAATAATTGATAAAAACATAAAAGAGAGCGATCATATAAAAATATGATGATGTTGCCGACGTGATAAATAAACCGTTATACCCAAACCGAATACCTGAATAAGTTTCGAAAAGACGAATTTTAAATAGCACACCCAAAATAATTAAAATAGAATTAATAATAATAATCAAATCGAATGATTTAAATAATAATTTAGTATTTGTTGTTTTAAAAAAATGAAATGAAAATTCTAATAAAAACAGTATGTAAATATATTTAGCGTAAACTACCATTGACCCAAAAGAAAAATAAGTAAAACTTAATAAATACTGCCCTATTAGATAAAACAAAAGTAAAATTGTTGGCAATATTAAAAAGAGATACTTCTTTTTATATAGAAAATAAAAACAAATAAATATAAAAATAATAAGGCGTAAATACCTTGTAACACTAATTTTAGTATCATTACACATTAAGTAATACTTAGAAATACCTTCGATACAGTAAAATACTAATATTAAAACAGGAAACAAATATTTTTTAAAACTATTCATTTATTCTTTTAAATTTGATAATTTAAATAAATACAATGAGCTAAAAAACACAAAAAAGGTAATTCCGTTATTTCTCGACAAATAATTTTCGACCATACTTACTATTAGAACAATTATTAAAATACTGAAAAATTCAAGACTATTATATTTTATTGAAAAATACAAATTACTTATTAAATGAAAAATGAAAAATGAAAAACCTATAAAACCAAACTCAACCAATACAGAAAGATATTGATTATGAGAATCATATTTTTTATTATATGAATTAATCATTCCTTTTGATTTAAATATTTCGCCTAAAACTTTCTTTTCTGTTCCTGTTCCTGTTCCAAAAAAGGGCTTTTCTTTAATATGATTTATAATTTCTTTCCATCTAACTAACCTAGGGTCGCTTTTACCCTTACTTTCTTTAATATAAAATGAATTTATATCATTTGAAAATTCCCAATTTAATTCTTTTGTAAATCGGTAATAAATGTATGTTTTTTTTACTTGAAAAAAAGACAAGAGGCTTATAGAAATAATCAAACCAACAGTAACTAAAAATTTTAAGTACGCCTTTTTTAAAATTTGTTGTTTTAATATTATAAATGTTAAAAACACAAATACCAAGCTGTATATAAAAAATATGATTCGTTGGTTTATAAAAATAATACCAATAGTAAATAACAATAACATCAGTGTAAAATAAATAGTTTTTATTTTACGATTATACAATAAATTAATAATTAATATTGTTGAAAATATTACATATATACCTAAATAAGTTGGATGTATTTTAAGTATGTTGGTGAAATTGAAACGGGTATAATTAAAATTAAACAAATCAATCAATCGTTTTTCTTGATTTATTATAAAAAAACTATGTAACACTTTTAATATTAAAACAAACAACGCAATTACAACACCAAATAATAAACCTTTTTTAGCCAAGATGTATATTTTTTGTAAATTATCTTTACTCTCAAAACTTAAAAAAAAGGGAATCAATAAAAAAGTATTTTTTTTAACAATATCATGAATCGCATTGTCAAAATACGCTGTGTAAAAACAACCTATTAGTAAAGGAATAAACAGTAATATAGAACTATAAAAAACCGCATGATTTATCGCTGTTTTTTTGTTTTTAATTATTCTAAATAAAGAAAGGGTAAAATATATAATTAAAAAAAAGTTACTTAAACTGATTTTTATAGGTAAAAAAAAAGCGAATAAAAAAACAGAAAATTTTGTTATTTTGTAATTCATATACAAATATATCTTATTTATTCTAAAAATAAATTATTTTTACTGTTTTAAATCATTTTTTATGAGTTCAAATTTCAAAATAAAACCATTACCATATTTAAGAATTTTTATTGCTATTTTTTTAGTCTATAATTTTTTAGGAATTTCAAATTTCCCAATTTACAATCCTAAATTAATTATCAAACCTTTAATTATATTAGTTTTTATAGGATTTTTTGGATTTGTCTTTGGCACTCTTTTTGTGCGACAACTCCATTTTAATATAAAGCAAAATAAAGGCGTTAAAAAAAATTTCAGAATTTTTATTTTTTTTTTAATTACCCTTTCTTTTTCTTTTGCTATTATTATTGTTACTCACATAATTAATGGAGGTATTATCATTTTTATGGGAGATAAAAGGTTTACTAACTTACCTCTTACAAATTTGATAATTTATATAGGTATTGCAAACACCTTGGTATATTTTGCTAACGGGTTGATAGAAAACACAATTAATAAAAAATTTATTTTAATATTTATTATTCAATCAGTTTTTATATTGTCTATTGGGTATAGAGCTCCAATGATTGTTTTAATTGGAGGTGCAACCATACTTTTTTTTATTATTAGTAATCAGCATCAAGCAAAAGTTAAAAAAATATTTACTTTTAAGAATGTTATTTATTTTATTTTTGGATTGTTTATCATTTCGTATATAGGATCTTATAGAGTTTCCCTTAAATATAACACTCGTAAATTTTTTAAAAATATAAACCATAATTATATAGATGAACACCCTGTACTTTCTCCATTTGTTTCGAGTATTTCTGCTTTTAGATATGACCAACAAGTTGTTGGAAGGTTAATAAAAAAAACAGAAAACAATCATTTATATGGGAAATTGTTAGCCTCAAATGCAATAACATTATTACCAGGTTCTCAATTAGGCGCACGAAACATTATTGGACAAATAATTGACGCACGAAAAATTAAAGATGGAAAGCCATGGAGTATAACTCCAACTTTACAAGGGGCGTTATTTGTAGATGGAGGAAGAGTTTTTGTTTTTTTTGGTTTTTTTTTCTTAGCCGGTTTTATTGAGTATCTTAAAAAAATTGTTATGGTTAAAAAAGACCCTTTTAATTTAACAGTATATGCTTTATTTGCAATGGCAACAATTTTATTAATTCACACAGGTTATTATGATATTTTAATTTTTCTTTTTACACTTGTTCTATATATAATAAAATTTTTAGTCTATCGAATTAAAAAAATATAGATACAGCATACTATTACAAATTATCTAACCAATAGTACACACTTAGTAATAAAAATATTTGTTTTTCTTTATTATACCCTTTTAAATGTTGATTTAATATAATATTTACTTCATTTATATTAAAAAGTTTGGTAAAGGATGAAGAACTAGATAACATTTCTTTAATTTGATTATTGTGTTTTTTAAACCAAAAATTTGTAGGAGATTGAAATCCTTTCTTTTTTCTATTAATTATTTCTTGTGGTAGAATTGTATTTGCAAAATGTTTATGAATTATTTTTGTCTGTTTTCTTAAAACTCGATAATTACTTGGGAGTGATTCTATATAATTAATAAGGTTTAGGTCTAACATTGGAACTCTACATTCTAAACCAAAATTCATAGTTATTTTATCGGTATATAATAATAAGTCATCTGATAGATTCATCCTGACATCAATAGCCATCATTCTTTCAACAGAATTATCTTTTTCTTCACAATTAAGTGCTTTATAATAATATGATATTAATTCTAATGATTTAGTATCATTAAGATTTAATAATTTTTTTATTTCTATTTGATTGAAAATAGTATAAATATTTAAAAAACGTTTAACATCATCCTTTTCACCTAATGAGTTAACAGCTCTTATAATTCTCTCATCTTTTAAATGCAGATTGTCAACTAATATTTTTCCTGCTTTAAATAGTGATTTTGGATATTTTTGAGATATCAATTCGCCTTGATATCTTTGGTATCCTCCTAACGGTTCATCTGCACCTTGCCCTGTGAGTACAACTTTAACATACTTTGATGCAAGTTTAGAAAGATAGTACATTGGAATTATTGATGTTGTTGCTAAAGGTTCTTCAATAATTCTTGTTGTTTCTTTAAAAATAGAGAGAAAGTTTGTAAAATTTATTTTTGTAGTGTAATGATCTAATCCTAAAATATTTGCTGTCTCTTTTGCATCATTTATTTCATCTTCTTCATACATACCTTCAAAACCAATGGTAAAAGCTTTTAGTTTTTGTGTAGAATGTTTTTGAGCAATAGCTGCAACTACTGCCGAATCAACACCTCCACTAAGTAAAATTCCTACTTCTACATCAGACATTAATTGTCTTTTAATAGCTTGATCAATATAAGAGCTATATTCAAAAAGAGCTTTTTCTTTAGAAGGATAAATAGTTTTAGGTAATTTTTGAATAAAACTTTTTTCTAAAATGGTAAATTCTTTATTTTCTAAATCAATCGTTAAAAAATGACCTGGTTTTAATTTCTTAATAGATTTATGTAATGTTAATGGTGATGGTAAATATCGTAATCTTAATAATGTTGCTAAATTATTTTTATCAATTACACCGTTTTCTTTATTAAGGATAGGTCTAATTTCTGATGCAAAAATAAACTCGTTATTATTACTTGAGTAATAAATAGGTTTAACTCCAAATTGGTCTCTAACTATATGCATTTTTTGTTTTTTTACATCTAAAAAAGAAAAAGCATAAATACCATTAAAATCTTTTACTGATTCAATTCCAAATTCAATTAAATAATACAAAATCGTTTCTGTATCGCTATTGCCTTTAAATTTTTTATTCTTTATTTTTTTTCTTAAGTCTAAATGATTGTAAATTTCCCCATTAAATATTAAAACATAGTCTTTACAATCAGACATCATTGGTTGATGACCTGTTTGTGATAAATCTACAATAGCAAGTCTTCTATGCCCAAAAATTAAATTATGAGTATTAACCTTAAAGCTATTTATTCCATATGAATCTGGACCTCTATGAGCTATTAAATTAAGTTTTGTATTATCTAATTGACTGTTAATCACCCCTAATATTCCGCACATAATTTTATTTTAAAAGTTTTTGTAATATTTCTATTTCAGATTGTACCATTTTATGATTATTTAATCTATTCATAGAAAGGCTTCCGTTATGAGACATTGTGTTAAATAAAACTATATCGCTTGTAATTTTAATAATTTTATCAGCAATTTCTCTTGGAGTTTTGCCTAAAACTCCATTAATACCATCAAAAATAAATTCTGGTTTTGCAGAATTATCTGTACTAACAGCTAATAAGCCAGAAGCCATTGCTTCTAAAATGGTAACACCTTGTGAATCTATTTTTGTTGTAGAAATAAAAACCCCATAATTTGCATATAATTTATTTAATTTATCTCTATTTATAAATTTTGTAATAATTTTAACCCGCTCTCCTAATTTTTGTTTTTGTATATAGTTTTCATATTCTTTAAAAAATTTACCTTTACCATAAATATCTAATGAATATTTTTTTGGAAGAAGTTTTAAAACATCAATTGTAAACTTTATATCATAAACTTTATCTGACAAAGAGCGTACACTTATAATTTTATAACGTTTTGAGCTTACGTTTAATTTAGAAAACATTGATGTATCAATACCATTAGGGATGATTGAAAAGTTTATAAAATTTAATTTTAAATTTTCTTCTGCATTATTTTTCATCCATTTTGATGGAAATATAAATCTCACATTTGGTTTACCATTTGTTTTATTAATAAATTTTTTCATTCTATGTATTATCAAAAAATCTTTATATAACCATTTTACAATATCCATTATGCTATAATTAAACTGAAAACTCCAATTAAATTTTTGAACCTCACTGCCGTGAATATATAAAGCAAAAGAATTTTGATTTTTAATTAAATGCTTATAGATTGACCAACCACATTTTTTTTGAAATAAATAAATATTTAACAAATGTAAATAAGATAAATCAAATTTTGGTAATTGTGAAACAATTGTAGTATTGGGCATTTTTTTTACTAGAATACCTTCAAAAATATAACTATAGGTATTTGAATCAGGAACAAAAACAGTAACTTTAATGTTGTTTTTTATCATTTCCAAACATCGAACATGAACAAACATATGATTGTATGGTTCGTTTAAAGTTGGGTATCTCGATGATATTACTGCTATATTCAAAATTATTTTTTATTAGGCAAGGAACTGTTGTTTTTTACAAAATTTAATATATCTTCTAACACATCGTATCTATCAAAAAATATATTTATTTCAGTTAGTTTATAAACTGTTTCATCATGTGGTATAAATCTAATTCTTATTCCGTTTCCTTTGTATTTTTTAGGAAGTGTTATTTTTTGAATAAATGATTTAAATTTTCCAGTTTTGTATTTTCTTAAGACGTATCCATTAATGTCTGTATTATCACAAACATATTGATAATTATCCTTGTTCTTTATAAAAATCTGATATTTTTCTGGTAATGATTTAAACGAATTTGAATAAAAAACAATATCTGAAATATTATTTTTAACACCATTAAAGTCAATGTCTAAATTAGTTTTATATTTATAAAAACTCCAATATTTGCCCCAACTATACAATTCATCATTTAAACGGTTTACTCCATAATTTTTAGGTTCAATAGTATAAGAAGCTACTATTTTTTTAAATTTATTTTGTGGGTGTAAAGAACTCATATTACCTAAATCATATCTTAAAAAAAGATGTGCATATTCTTTTAAAAAATCTTTATTTGTCCAGTAGTATAATGTTAATAATTGGCGTATAACTAATTCATGATAGTGATCAGGGTCTTTGCCAATTGTTGAAGAAAACTTGTATGTTGTCTGTTTATTATAAAAAGAAGTAAAATCTGCATCATATTCTTTTAACTTAACTTGTAACGATTTAATACCTTGATCAAATAATTGCTTTGCCTCTTTATTATTATAATTATAATAAAAGTAATACAATCCATATAAAGAAAAAATATTACCATTTAAAACGTGTGAATCAGGATCAGCATATTCTTCGTAGAAAGGTGTTCCATTCCAATCATTTGAGCAGCCTCCTTTTTCGATTGGCTGTTTATAAGCTTTAACAGCTCTCTTTGCTAATTCTAAATATTTCTTATCTTGTGTTAGACTGTAAGCTTGAATCATAACACTAAGAATATAACCTTGAGCCATTGCAGATGACCAAGGTGTTTTAAGATTATATGGTTTAACAGGTTGATTACATTGCCATACAGAAAAATTATTAATATCAACTCTACTTTTATAAATAAAGTTTACATACTTCATAAATTTTTCACGATGCTTTTCTTCTTTTGTTTTATAATAAGCTTGATATTCTGCAAGAGCTACCCTAGAGTAAAGGATAGGATAATAAAAGGGTTTACTTTTGTCTTTTTCAAGCATTACAATTCCATTTTTATCTGTTTTATAAATATCGAATATAGAAAAATAAGAGGTTAAAGGAAGTGGTGGTATTAATTTTTCACTCTTTAATAAAGGGTTTTTATTTTTTAGCATTACCAATTTTACGCTATACTGTTCTTTAGCCTTCTCTTTTGAACATCCCGTTAATAATATAAGAATTAAAAATATATAAATTAGTCTCATAAGTTTTTTTTTAAATTTAGTTAATTTTTAATGTTTTGTGAATAAAATTTAAAGATTGATTTCTAATTTTAGTTAAATGAGGATTTACCTCAGTAAAATTAATTGAAAGATCTGTAGTATCAAAATCTTTTTCATCATACATTATACGATCATTTAGATTTAATTCTTTAAGTAAACTTAATATTCTATTTGTTTTTTTTCCTATAGATATTGATACAAAAGGTTTATTAAAATTAATAGAAAAACATGTACCATGAAATGAATCTGTAACAATAAAACTTGCGTTTGCAAAAAGGGCAATATATTCTTTAGGCCCTGCGTTTCTAACGTGTACATCCACCTTAGTAATAGGGAACAACATTTTATCTATTGTTACAATTTTTAAGTTTAATTTCTTTGAAAAATAATGAATTGCTTTTTTTATTAATTCAGTTCTAGGAACAGAATATACTAATAAATACTTTTCATTTGGTATTTGTTCTTTAATATTAAACTCTTTTAACCATTCTTGTTTGGTAAGCAATAGGGTTGGATCAACTACATGTACTACTTCTCTATCAGGAGCGATTTCTTTGAGTTTTACAACCCCATCTTCTTCTCTAGTTGAAATAGATTTAAAAGATTGTAATAACTGCTTAATAACTTTCTTTTCTTTATCATTATAATTATAATGCCCTATACTCGATGCGTATGAAAATTTCACAGCTTTTTGAGGAGCAAAAGAGAGGAAAAATATAGGGTCAAGTATAGCATTTGAATTAAGAATGTCTGGATTCCAAATTTGATCACTTCCACACACATATACATCAAATTTTTTTAAATTACCATTGTTTAAAAATTCAGAATTAACTTCATGAGTCAAATTCATTTTATCATGAATAAATAATTTAAATCTTTTTATTAATTTATAATGGAATGGCAACCTTAATATATCATGAAATAACATTTTAAAGCCATGAGCACTTGGTTTAAATCGAATTAGATTTAACTGATTGTTTAAATAGCCATTGTTATAATCAATAGTTTGGACATCTCCATATTTACTCAACACAACTTTAGTAGCATAAGCTTGAAGAAGCGCACCATAATTTGATACTTTATGAATTGTGATTAATGCTATTTTCATTATGATAATTGGATAATTTAGTTATTATTTTTTGATACTCTTGCTCAAAACCTTCATTTATCTTATAAATTGGTTCAGTAATGATTTCATTTTCAATATGAAATTTACTATTCATTAAATCATGCATTAAAAACATATAATCAATAAGTGACTCTATTTTTGCAGTTCCATCATTTATTAAGATGTTTGAGTTTTTTGTGGATAACCTATTTTGTAGAATAATTCCTTTTTCTTTTTTTAGATATTTAGTAAGAAGTTTATTAAAAACAACATTATCTGGTTTCTTTCTTTTTATAAATTTGACTAAAGGATTTTTATAAAAAAATTTTAATGTCCAGTATCTTAGTAAATAAACTTTATTATTCCTTAAAATATAATAATAAATATCACCTACAATAGAAATCATACTACCTAAATTAGGATATACAAAATCTTGATAAGAATGTCTTGCAATGTGAAAAATCTCCACTTTTTTTTCAATAGAATTTAATGTCCCTTTATTGAATTGAAATGTCGCTTGTAATATAATATATTTCCCAGATTTAAATATAGAATTCCTATATGAAAATTCACATTCTTTATTTGTTAATGAAATAATATTATTATTTATATCTATGCAATCTACAGAAACAAGATTGTCTGAAATAGAATTTCCATATGCTCCTGCATTCATAAAAACTGCTCCTGCAATACTTGCTGGTATACCTTCTAAACCCTCAAATCCTTTAGATTTATTTAATATTGCTACACGTACAAATTCTTGTAAAGAATATCCTGCGGAAACCTTTATGATATCTCTTTCAATTTCAATATCTTTTAAAAGTTTTGTTGAAATAATTATAGAATATGTTACTTCTTCTAAAAAAATCACATTACTAGTAAAACCAATAATTTTAAAACCTAAATTATTTTTTCGTAAATATTTAATAAGCCGAACAATTTTTTCAATATTGTCTGGTTTAATAAAAAATTTCACTATCCCTCCCGCTTTAAAGATAGTTTCGTATTTTAATAAATAATCCTTAAAAAATAGACATTTAGTTTCTAAAAGGAAGACTTCTATGTTATTATACTTATTTATCATTTGTTTCAATAAAAACATATTTTTTTGTAGCGTACAAATATATCAATAATAATGTTGCGTTGCTAATTAAAGTTGCTATTGCAGCTCCTCTTGCATTATATTTAGGGATTAATATTAAATTTAATATTATATTTAATATTGCTACAATTCCCATATATTTTACTTTTCTCCTCATATTATCTTGGGTTACAAGAACGGATGCTGCACTAAAAGCAATCAAATAAAAGGGTAAATTTAGTGCTAAAATATTAAGTAAAAAAATAGATTCATTGTACTTTTCTCCAAAGAACAGAGGTACAAAATATTTGGATGTTAGAAGAACTACCATCATGATAATAATACCAAATACAAGCATTATTTTATTGCCAATAATATAGACAGAATAGAATTTCTTTCGATTATAATTTGCCCATTTATGGAATTTTGGCATAAGGTATTTTTGATATAGTGTGCTTGGCAAAATATAAATTGCCGATAAAAAAATAAAAGCAGCATTATAATATCCTGCTTGGGTATCTCCAGAAATGTACTTGACCATAATGATATCACTTTGAACATATATAAAAGCAAATAAACTTCCAAAGCCAAAAGGCCAAGATTCTTTAAGTATTTCTGATACTTTGGGGCGTTTTTTTATTTCTATACTATTAAAATTTTTAAATTTTATGAGATGATAAATTCCAACTATTGAAACTATTATTCCAACAATACCATAAATAATACTAATTTTTATAGGAGATAATAATCCATTTAATGCGTAGATGAAAATTAAAAGCATAAATAAACGAGAAACATTTGGTATAAGTTGCCAAATTGCTAATGATAAATATTTTTCTGCAATTTGGAGTTTAGACGAAACTAATTCTATATTAATTTTACCGTATAGATAAAAAATCATTATTAAAAGTACGTATCTTGTTTCAAGAGTGTGTGGTCCGAAAAAAGACCAAAAAACAATTAAAAATGTTGTAACTAATAACATCAAAAGTATTAATTTTAGTGATGGTTTTACCCATCTTAGCCCCTTATTTCCTTCTTTTCCAAAAAGTTTTAACCATGCTTGAGAGACCCCAAAACTAGATATTAATACAAAAACTGTTATTGTTGATTGGGCCGAAAAAAAAACACCGAATTGCTCTGGGCCAAGTTTTTTTCCTAAAACAATGGAAATTATAAATGTACTTCCACTTCCTATAATTGAACCTAGCCATAGAAAAGAGATAGATTTAATACTGTTTTTTATACCCACAATATTTTTTTTCATTAAATGGCTTTATTAGTTTGTAATATTAACAAAGTCTATTTCTATTTTTTTTGGAATAGTAATGTCCTTAAACTCGCTATGCCCAACTAAAACAACCACTATATCAGCTTTATCCAACGCTGTTTCCATATCAACTATTTCAAAATCAGGATACGTATTAATATTTGGCTCTACGGCTAAGATATCAAAACCCTCATTAATTAAAGACTGTGCAACAAATAAAGCTGGCGATTCACGTAAGTCGTCAATATTCGGTTTAAAAGCTAAGCCTAAACAAGCAATAACTGGCTCTCTATTATTTTTAATTTTAAACTGTAAAGCTTTATTTTTTATTTTTTCAATAACCCATTGCGTTTTGTAATTATTAATTTCTCTTGCTGCGCGTATTATTTTTGCTTCTTTAGGAAATTCGGATACAATAAACCAAGGATCAACAGCAATACAGTGTCCACCAACACCTGTACCTGGTTGTAATATATTTACTCGTGGGTGTTTATTTGCTAAATTAATAAGTTCCCAAACATCAATATCGGCTTTGTCACAAATCATAGATAGTTCATTAGCAAATGCAATTTGTACATCACGCGAGGCGTTTTCTACTAATTTAGTAAGTTCAGCTGTTTTTGCATTCGTTTTATGTAATGCACCCGTAACAAATTGACTATAAAATTCTACTGCTTTTTCAGTAGATTCTTTATTAATTCCACCAATTGCTCTATCGTTGTGTTCTAACTCGTGTATTACATTACCTGGCAAAACACGCTCTGGGCAAAAGGCTATAAAAATTTTATTTTTAAGTTCTGGTCTTTCTTCAAAAATAATTTGTTGCATTTTTTCGGTAGTACCAACCGGACTTGTAGATTCTATAATAACTAAGGCGCCTTCTTTTAATGTAGGTATTAGGCTTCGTGTTGCCGCTTCTACATATGCAATATCTGGCTCGTAATCGCCTTTAAAAGGTGTTGGTACTGCTATTAAATAAATTGCAGCCACTTCTGGTTTTACTTTCGCTTTTAAATACCCATCTAAAACGACTTGTTTTACTAAAGTGTCTAATTTAGGTTCTACAATATGTATTTTACCTTGATTAATAGTTTTAACAACTGATGCATTTACATCAACGCCTAATACATTAATTTTTTTACTTGCTATTAAAGCTGCAGTTGGCAAACCAATATAGCCCAAACCAATCATTACAACATCGTTCTTCATACATTATAAATTTTCAATAAAAGCAACAATTCGTTCACTTGCCTTTCCATCTCCATACGGATTATGCAATTGGCTCATTTTATTGTATTGCTCTTTATTTTTTAATAATTTTTCTGTTTCTATAATTATTTTTTCTGTATCTGTACCAACTAAAATAACCGTACCAGCATCTACAGCTTCTGGTCGTTCTGTGGTATCACGCATAACCAAAACTGGTTTACCTAGACTTGGCGCCTCTTCTTGTACGCCTCCACTATCGGTAATTATTAATTCAGACTTATTCATTAACCACACAAATGATGGGTATGATAATGGTTTTATTAATGATACATTTTTTACATTACCTAATATTTTATGAACTGGTTTTAAAACTTTTGGGTTTAAATGTACTGGATATACAATTTCAACGTCTGTATTATTTTCAGCAATTTGTTTTAACGCATTGCAAATATTTATAAAACCTTGTCCGTGATTTTCTCGTCTATGACCTG
>Ga0256840_1002058_pt1 | contig 18120 bp, 20 predicted proteins | sample 355202metaG_FD_185969 | JGI IMG/M metagenome (GOLD analysis project Ga0256840, IMG submission 185969) | Hydrothermal vent microbial communities from Mid Atlantic Ridge, Atlantic Ocean - 355-202 | ecosystem: Environmental > Aquatic > Marine > Hydrothermal vents | place: Atlantic Ocean: Mid...
AATATGCCTGATTTTTGTTGAAAACCTTGCGAATAGTTCACTATTCCCTGCAATTCCCGCCTAAATCAGCCAAATTTCATCTCTTTTTTCTACCACGCCCCTATCGTGCAAAGGTCTCTAAGCGTTACTTACCTTTAAACTTTAAATCCTTCTCAATTTTTTTCAATGTCTTTTCACCAATGCCTTTTACGGCTAATAAATCTTCTGCCTTCTTACACTTCACTTTTTTACAATGCTCTGAAATCGCCTTTGCTTTTGCTGGCCCAATACCACTCAGTGCCGCTGCAATTTCATCAACGGATGCCTTGTTGACATTGACCGGTGCCGCAGAGACCGAAAAACTCATTATTAAAAACGTACACAGTGCTAAATATCTTAAAAACATATTCTACTCTCCATTTTTTAAATAAAAGTGCATTGAATTCATGCAAATTCATCATAGCAGAACAGATTGTTAAATGCGAAACAAAACGTAACAAGGTGCGTCTATATTAATGTAAAACCTCTTCAAATGAGCTCTTTAATGCATCTAAACGCCGTGAGCCCGTTAAATCATAAAGCTCATAATTTCGATTTAATTTTTGACCTCCATCTCGCGTTAAAAACTGCCAGTTTAGCCTTGCCATATCCGTTGTCGATTTAAATGTAAACGCATCAAATGGAATTGTTAAATAGAACCCTTTATCAAAGCTTCCCTCTCCAAACGTTTCTGATGAAACATTTGTTTTTGTTGCCCAAAAGCCCATTTGTGCATTATTTTTAAACTTACGGCTAATATCTATCGTGACACCACGGTCTTTGGCCAAATATTGGCCTGCACTCACTTGAAATGCAATCAAATCTTTTGTTTCATAATATCCCGTTAAATGCCCCGTTAGCACGCTATAATCTCGAAAAGAAAAACGCTGATCAAAATCTCGTTGCTTAACAGCGTTCACATCTATCCCTAACGCCCAACGCTTACCATGTGGTCGGTATAGCAACTCTCCACCAACACCACCATACATTGTTTCTAGATAACCTAAATACCCCATATAAAAAACATCCTCTCCTGCTGACTCTAGATTTAGAATTTGCAGATTATTCAGACGTAATTTGGAGGTTTTTAAATATTCTTTAATATTGGTTCTCACTCTTGGTAAATTAGAAGGGGCTGTATAGTTAAATTGATCATAATTATCAATAAGCCCTAACTCCACGCCTCCTGCTATCCAGCTATTCTCTCTAAGGTAATAGTTTCCATCAAAATTTAAATTTACTTGATACAAAACAAAGGCGTCTGGACCTCCATAACTGGCTGATACGCTAGGAGAAATTTTATAATCTAACAATTTTTGATGGTTGGTAAAACGAAGCTTATTAGAGTCAACGGGGTGATTGGGCAAAAATTTAGCTGACGATAATATCGATTCCTGCTCCTCTTCTAGTCGTGCTGAACGTTCAAACTTTAAACGATTTAGGGTAACGGAAGAAATATCAACACCATTATACGTGTCAACAAATGTAAATTTCTCAATCTCTTCAGGCATCTGGTTTGCTAGCAAGCGTGAAGCACGCCCAAGCCCCTTTGCGGTTTGAATATAATGCTTTTGCTGCCCTTTAATCACGACCTCATCTGCTTTTTGATACACTTTTTCAATTCTAAATCCCGATTTTTTCTGAATTTGTTGCTCCAACTTATTCCAATCAACCTTTGCTACTTCTTGAACAGGTGTTACTTTTGCAACCTCTTCTGGTGCCGGGTCTAAATACTTCGCTGTACGGCCTTTTTTAAAGTTTGTTTTAAGCGTTAGCCCTAAAGTAAACGTGTTTCCTCTAACAAAACCTAATTGCAGATCTACTATATCTTTATAGCGATAAAGCACCCCAATATTAAAAGGAGTGTCCTGCTTTAGATTGTTTTGAAAAGGTTCACTTTGATAATCGTTTGCATCGTATTCCGCTTTCAGAGTGATCGGCCACGTTTCAGGGTGGTACGCTAGCCCTCCAAATAAAGCAACTTGTTTACCTGAAAAAAAGTTACCTAAACTAATAGTACCCCCTTGTTCAGCAACACTATCTCGTTGACAAAAGGCATCTTCCACACCACACAGTGGATTTGAAAAATGTTCTTGACGACCTAAATACCCCCAGCCCATTCCTAACGTAAAGTCGAACCTGCCAACCTGCTTAGAGGCGACCACATACTCACTCGCAAAAAGACCTGTTCCTCCCACATCTCTTATGCCTAACGAAACAGATGGCCAATAATAGCTCTCTTCCCTTAGCTGTACTTTCACATCTGTTGACTTATCTTTATAGCTTTGATTGCTGATTCCATAAATACGATTTTCAATCTCTGTATACTTAAATAACACTTCTAACCAAGGTAACGGCTGAGCATAAACGGCATAACGTCCATAGGGTGATGCTTTTGTGAGGTGAACACCAAATGCCCCTTCTGGCATCATTCGAGCAGTAGGCATCTCTACCAGCCCTACACCGCCTGAAAGGGTTTGAGAAACACTTAATGGTTCCGATTGAGCCTGTGTAAAAAAGCTCCAACCCACTAAAAGCAAGCCTATTTTAAAAATATACATTACGGTAACACCTGAGTGGCAAGCCATTTAGAGAGATCTTCATTAAAGGATGGAGCAACCCCATCAATCACCGATGGTTTTAGCAAACCAATTACCCAGCTGCCTGGAGAGAGGTAATGTTTTTGGTGGTTCCAATACCCTACTTTTACTCTTTCAACTTCAGCGTTGGCTTGAACCACATAAACATACCCCTTTTCAAAAAAATCAAACAATGGATTTTTAGTTAAGTAATCGTCAAGTGTTAACACCGGGCGATAGTACATCTGATCTTTATTTGCGCCAATAAAATTGATTAACCTTAATCTTTTAGGAAAGTGCAACGTTAAAGAGTTAGAGAAAATTTTATTCTGTAAAAGAATGATTTCGACACGTGTTGAGTCCAGTTCTAACCCCAATACTCGACCCGTAATAGGCTGTAATTGAATCAGTCCCTTTAACCAACGTAAATACTGATTGAGCGCTGTTGAATTTTCATTTAATTGCAACAATTGAATATTATTTAATAAGCGTTCTTTTTGATCTTTTTGGATGGAGAGCAACTGAGGTTGCATCAATGCCGTTGCAAACGAATAAGCACAAGGTTTAACTGTCGGAAATTTAAGCAATTCCAATAACGAAGGTTGATGCTTAAAAATAACGTTTGTTTCTTCAACACAACCCGTGTACTGAACCGTTATCGTTGTATTTGCGTTTACCTGTGACACACATAACATTGCAAATATACTGAATATAAAAAGTCTTATGTTCATGGCTCCCTAACCTCTCGCCAAGGTTTTAACACTTTATAATGAATTGTTAAAGCATCTGGCCCCCACTTTTGACGTGACTCCCAAATAAAGTTTGTTTGAGCGTCTTTCCAATACAGATTGGTAAACTCAAAATTCATTGAAGGAATGTATACATGCTCTTCTATTCTTAATAAAGATACCGGCTCTCCCCATAACAGCCTTTCTTCTGTCCCAACCACCCGGATCGTTAAAAAAGCTTTAACGCCAAAGCGCTTTTGCGTTAAAAAATCTATTTCAACAATAAAACTAAAATTCTGCTTTGGCTTTATGGTTTGTAAATTAACATTTTTATAAAAATCAATGCGCTCAATCGCCGAAATTTCTTCATCCGTATGATAAATCTGAACAATTCGTCCATTTTCAGTTGTAAATGAAAACAAATCTTTACTAAACCATTGTTGATGTCCTGCCTCTAAATAGCCTAATGGCATTAGAATTTTATGCCCGTCATTAAGGCTTACCTGTACCACAGAATAAGACAGCTGGCTTGCTTGTTCTTTCGTAAGCTCATTATTTTTTAATAAATTTAAATAAGATGAACCCTTTTGTGCAAGTAAATAACTCTCTTCACGGTTTGTTGAACACCCTGAAAATAAAAAAATCACTAAGAACATCGATACAATAACGGCGGTTAAATTCATCTGTTTTTTCAAATTCTCATCAAATACATTTTTAAATAAAAAAGCTAAAACATAAAAAAAACCGCTAAAAAGCGGCTTTCTAGGGTTCTAAAACAAGTGTTTTATTAATTCGTTGTACCTGTTGTACCTGTTGTACCATTATCATCTGCAACCGCTACTGCCGTAGTCACCATAGTCGCTGCTACCACGGTAGAGATTGTGACCGCAGCCATACCCGCAGCAGCTCCGCCAGCCACAGCTGCACTGCCCGCCGCCGCACCAGCGCCTGCTGCACCACCACTTGCGCCGGCAACTGCACCACCTGTCGCCGCAGCCATCGTACCCATTGAAGCAGCCATTGTTACAGAAAATACCGAAGCCATTGTTAATTTCATTAAATTGTTCATATCCCTAACCTTTTTTAATTATAATTCAAAAACATACTCAGTAATTATCATGATTTCTATCTAAAAGTAAAGAGTAAAAAAGCTATTTATGTCAATTCCTGCTTACTTTTTTCTCGCCAATTTAACACTAAAGCGATAAAAATAGAGAGCATTAAACCTAAAACAAACCCAACGGCAACAATAAGCCCTTTTTTAGGACTTACTGGTTTTTCTGCCACAATGGCAGGATCAATAACTTTAAAAACATACTCTTTATTTACTTCTGCAAACGTTATTTTTTTAAGCTGTTCTTCAACCATTTTCAATGCAATCATTCTTAAATCTTGTAATTCAATGCTTGGCAGTTTCTCTTGCATATAAGCAATAATTTCTTTCGATTCTAAAATCGCTTCTTGACGCAGTTCATCATCTACTCGTTGCACTAGATCATTGGCCAAAACCATTGCTTGAACTGGATTTACCCAAGAAATCTTTAAACGCGTCAACCCAGATTTTCCCTCTTCAGAAATAGAGAGCATTTGCTTAAAGACATTAACCGATTCCATCATGGTAGGCTCACCATCAGATAAAACCTCTTGCCCTTCATACACAATATCCTGTTGCGGGTCTTGTTGACCCAAAATACTCTTTTTAAGGCTGGAAAGAGCACCTTCTTTTTGGGGGATCCAATGTTGCTTATTTTCATCCCACCGTTCATAAAACAATATTTTTTTCAGCGATTTTTCTTTAATATATTCCGATAAAAACCGATAAGACGTTAAAATTGCTTGCGCCTCTTGCGCCTGAGAGATGCCATTTGAACCCGTCGGTAGAGAAATCCCAGCCATACTCGCCAAACCACCATATTGTGCTAATAAACCACTTGTACCGCCTTCTGATGAAACAGGCGCAATGAGAACCGTCGATTCAAACTTTGAGGTCATGTTAATAGAAGCTCCAGCCGCAATTAACGTCATTAAGAGCGTTAAGCTCATAATTAAATATTTACGCCGTATTAAACTTTGCCACAGCTCTGATAAATCAATCTCATCTTCAGCACTCTCTTTATCAACAACCTGCTGAATACGTAGCAGACTCTTTAGCTCTGAAGGCGTTAATTCAATTTTAACATCAGAGTTTTCGTCTATTTTTTTATCCAGTGACATTAATTAATTACCCCAACCGTTTTAAGAGTTGCTGCTGTCACCGCAAAATTCGACAACACTTTGGAAACCGCTGTCCAAGTTACAATTGGGTTCATACGTTCAACATCCATTGGTACAACAATCGTATCGCCTGCTCTAATTTCTAACGAATGATTTACGCCAAAGAAACTCGTTGTATATTTTTCAATCGAACCATCCGAATGCACTACATAAACGGAGTCTTCATCTGACAATTTTGTTACCCCGCCAGATTGACGAATATACTCTTCAATCGTAAGCCCTTCTTGAAACAAAATGGATGCAGGGCGCGAAACCTCGCCCATCACCACAACTTCACTCGCACGTTTCGGTACAATTAACTGGTCACCACCTCGCAGCTCTAAATCCATTGTGGCTTGGTACTTCTCAGGTTTTTTTGAGTCCAATCCAATCACCAAACGCCCTATGGCAGGTGTGCTTTTAATTTTTGCAATCAAGCTTTGTCCCATCGCCACAATCGACTCACCCGCTCCACGTTCTAATAAAGGGGCGTCTGATTTCAAAGCCATCATCATATTTTTTTCTAGCTCACTCGCTAATAAAGCCATCTCCCGTTCTTCTTGTTCTTTTAACGACTCTCTAGTAAAAACGGCGGCCTCTGGTGCAGCCCATTGCGTAAAACCTCCTGCACGCTGTAAAACACTCTCTAATGTTTCGCCTAGTTTAATCGTATAACGGCCAGGAAAAGCAACTTCACCTTTTATTGCCACCACGCGCGTGGTATCGCTCCAATCTGAAACTTGCTTGACCATTAAACTATCATAAGGCTTGAGCACTAGATTATGTTTTAAATCGCCTTCCATTGCTTTAGACAAATCAATAAAAATTCGTTCGACTTCTCTTTTTTCACCATTTTCGACATCAAAACGATACAGCTCGGCTTGCTTTAGCATAGCAGATGCTTGCAAACCTCCTGACAAGCTAACCAGCGTTTGCACGGTCATATTTTGAACAAGAGGATACTCACCAGGAAACTTAAACATACCTGTAGAGGAAACTCCTTGGTACAATTTTTGATGCGTAGTCGCTAGCTTAATCTCTTCCAGCACCCCCTTTACTTGTTGCGCCCTCACTTCATCATCCATTTTTGAGAGTATAAAAACTTCATCCCTAGGCTTCAGCAATAGATTATCTTTTGATCGTGGTTCTTGTATCGCGTTAACCCAATTCACATTAAAGACTTGATACTCTCCAGCAACACTTTCCTGTCTCTTGACTAAAATGTTAAAAATATCGGCATCATTTTTAAACATTTTTCGAGAAGGGATCAAATCCGTAAGACGCATATCACTATGCCATTTTTTCTCACCCATTCGATGTAAAGCCCCAAATGTTTTAATTAAATTATTATCCCAACGTTGAATTTCATCTAACTTAACCACATCACCATTCTGTAACAGATAATCACGTTGTATTTCATCGGTCATATCGACGGTAAAATACTCTCGGTAATTTGCATTCATAACCCTAGAGATGGTAACGCCTTTTTGGTATGCGTTCGGCTTACTTCCTCCAGCTAATTGTAAAACGTCAACCAATGTTTTTTCATCACGTAACTCATAAAAAGCTGGTTTATAGACCGCCCCTAACAATGCCACTTGTCTTTTTAATTTTGGGATAAAAACAGCATCACCGGGCTGAAGTCGCACATCATTCATAGTGTTACCATTCAGCAAAAGATCGTAAAGATCCAATGTTTTAATGACTTTACCACGACGCTTAAGTTGAATATTTCGATAAGAACCAACTGCATTAATCCCTCCACTCACATAAAGGGCATGTGTAATCGTGGCCATGCCACTCACTAAATACGAACCTGGTGTACGGGACTCTCCTAACACAAATACACGAAAAGATCTCATCTCCCCCATCGTAACGCTGGCCTTAACCCCAATCCCTAATGAACTTATTTTTGTCAGCAACACTGACTTAGCCTCAGAGAAGTTCATGCCTGACACTAAAATAGGACCAATATAAGGTACGGTAATATAACCATTTCGGTCAACAACCAGCTGGTATTCATCATTTTTAGAGCCAAATACCAAAATATTAAGCTGATCTCCAGGCCCTAATATATAGTCGGTTGGAATCGGAATATTGTTAACGGGCGCAAAAGTCGTTGGCTGACCCGCAAACAATGAAGAACCAAATGGTTTTAGGTCTGTAGTATTGATACCTGAATTAGATTCTACTTTCTTACTTGGCTCTTCCTTCTCCTGTTTTTCCGCACCTTCAAGTGGAAGAATGGTTTCAACAATTTTTTCTGGCGTTGCTGTTGAAACCCGCTCTGATTTTACTCGTGTAGACCCAGATTGAATAAGTGCGCGTTTTTCAGAATCCGATAATGATTGAAAAATTTCAACTTGCTTAGACGTTGGTTCAAAAGCCTGTACAGAAAAACTAGCAAGACAAACAATAACACCCAAAAAAAATAAGCGTTTTAATAAAACAATATTTATCATTCAATTTTTTCCTAAAAAATCCACAATATTAGACGTATGTTTAAAGCCCGAAACAATGCTCGTTAATTGCTTTATGACCACATGATAGTTATATTCATTCAAACTGCTCTCTAACTTAGAGAACTCTTCCAAAAGTAATTCGTACTCTAAAAACTCTTCGTGCGCTTTCATGATTCTAGGATGATTCGTTCCATCCACATTATCTCCAATGAGCAGCTCTTCATACAGTTTTTCACCTGGGCGTAAGCCGGTAAATTGAATCTCAATATCGCCATGTCCTTCGGCATCCATGACTTCTAAACCAGATAAGTGAATGACCTTAGCCGCTAAGTCAGCAATTTTAACAGGTTCTCCCATATCTAAAACAAAAACATCCCCCCCCACCCCCATTGAGCCTGCTTGAATCACTAGAGAAGCCGCTTCTGGAATGGTCATAAAGTAGCGGGTAATCTCTTTATGGGTCACGGTTACGGGCCCGCCTTGGGCAATTTGCCTTTTAAACAGTGGAATAACCGAACCTGAGGAGCCTAATACATTACCAAAGCGCACCATCACAAAACAGGTTTGTGGATGCTTTTCTTGTAAGGCTTGCAGTGCCATCTCAGCTAACCGTTTACTTGCGCCCATAATATTGGTTGGTCGAACCGCTTTATCGGTTGAGATCAGAACAAAGTTTTTAACGTGATATTCTGCGGCAACGCGTGCCAATATATGTGTCCCAAAACTGTTATTGGCGATTCCCTCTTGAATATTGTGTTCAACCATAGGTACATGTTTATAAGCGGCCGCATGATAGATGGTCTCAACGCCGTAAAGGGACATTATTTTTTGCAGTTTTTTCTCATTTTGAACAGAGCCGAGTATCGCCAGAATTTCAACGTTTATCTCTAAAGCATTTGCAAGCTTGAGTAGCTCATGCTCGATGCTGTAAATCGCAAATTCACTTAGCTCAAATAAAATAAGTTTATTCGGTTTAAGTTTAATCACTTGCCGACACAACTCCGAACCAATCGAACCGCCCGCACCCGTAACCATCACCACTTTACTTGAGATACACGCCTCTAATAAATCAACCTGCGGCGGCACCGTATCCCGACCTAATAGATCTTCAATATTAAGCTCTCGAATATCTGAAAAAGAAACTTTCCCCCCCACTATCTCATCAATGGCCGGTAGGGTTGAGACTTTAACGGGGTACTTTTCAGCCCAATTAATGATGTTTTTTCGCTCTAATGCAGAAAGCGAGGGAATGGCTAATAACAACTCCGTAACGCCATAATCCTCAATTAAGTTATCCAGCGCACTTCTAGGATAGATACGAACAGAGGCTATTTCGCTCTTTTTCAAGTTCTCATCATCATCAATAAAGGCGACCACATTGGTATTTGGGATTTTTGAAAACGCCCCCAACAACTGCTGACCTGACGAACCCGCGCCAAAAATAACTACTTGCTTCACGGGCGTACCACTACAGTCGCTATAGCCCGTTAAAAACCAACGCGCAATAATTCGAGTCCCCGAAATATACAACAACGCCAATAACCACGTAATCACAATCGCCGTTCTTGGGTAGCTTAAGTCCAGCATGTAAATGGCGGCCATCCATAACAAAATCGTTAAAGAAACTGAGAGAAAAACGGTAATAGCAAAACGATGCCCAATATAACGCACCACGGCTCGATAAAGGCCTTGTCGAATAAAAACGGGAAGGGCTAACAAAGGCAACAATACAATTGCGACCCAATAAGACTCTAACGAAAAACGGAGTTCACCTAACCGAACAGAGATGGCCAAAGAGGCAATTAAGAGTAAGCCAAGTATATCCACAAGAGCAGAAATGGTTCGTTTTTTCCAGCGTGGTAACTCCAGTAGATGAGAGAGATTAAACACTTATTTTTTGCTCCATTGTACTTTGTAAATTCACTACTTTATCCGCTATTGTCCGTTTAAATTCATCCGACACTCGAAACCAGTCTAAAACATCCACTCGAAAAGGAAGCTCTGAGTATTCAAATTCGTCTTTTAATTGATAATATTGTGATAAAGGCAACATGGCATTTGCCTTAATAATTAAGTCTAAATCAGAATGCACTCTGGCGGAACCATCTACGCGTGAACCGAAGGCCAAAATGGTAGGAAGCGGCGATTTCGCAAAAACGTGATTCAACACCGCAATAACTTGTTGATACTCCCGCTCGGACAACACCATGTTTACGATTTTTCTTTCAAGGTTAATAGCAACGCAGCCGCACTCGGTAGAAAGCGTTTAGCAACATCAAACACTTCCAGTGCCGTTTTTGCATCATAGGTATGAGAGGTTTCATTTCTAGCGCGGTGAAATACCATCCAGTCATCAACAGATTCAATCAGCAAATATTCTGCGGATAATCTAAAAAGTGCACGGCGGGATAAGCCATCCACTGAAGACTTTCCTAAATTTTCCGCAAGCCAGCGTTTCATGAATTTCCAGCATAACTCATACGTAAATTCGAAATTTTGAATAACACCCGCCTGCAACGTTCGTTCTAAAGCAGTATTATTACCTACCGCATATTTTTTATGCACAGACAAACTTTCTTCTAAAGAGTCAATTGCCTTTTGTAATGATGAAAAATCTAACATAAATTGAATTCAACTTAGTTTTACTATCTGGATCCGCAGATAAAAGAGTGGGGGGTCTACCAAGAGTACACACTTATATCACAGAGTTCGTAGCTATGATTTAGCTTACTAACTTATTTGATATTTCTATATCTTTTTTTAATAAAGAATTGATAGTTTCATTCAAAGAAAACAACCTCCCCTTACTGCGTATTTTTTCTATAAAATACTCTTTAACCTCCTTATCTAGGTATATTGGAATGTCCAATTCCTCTAGAGGCCTATAGAATTTTCCTTGTTCTGCATGAGTAAAGTCATATTCATCTTTCATTATGGGCACCTTCGTTGATACAATTGTTGTTCATTATTCGAGACCTTTGCACGAGAAGGATACACGGATGCTCTGCAAGCTCTAATGCGAACAATCTATCACGTTTCACCACTTTTAAACTGCTTAATGTGATGCATTCTTTCATGAAGAACGGTTACAATTCCAGCCTCTCCATTTTCCAAATACTTCCAGTAAACAAAGTGCTTTTTATACTTAACATAAAACCCATCCACATCAAACTCTGCTGGAACGGGGTAAGACAATACTTGCTTGCTTACAATTTTTTCAAAAGTCTCAAATAAGCCATTAATATAAACCTCAGCCTGATGTTGACCCCACCTATGCAACGTATATTGAAAAATCTCATCTATCCTAAATGATGCCGAACGTTCTATTCTAAACATCTTGATGCCTATTTATTCCGCTCAAAAATATCTTGTGCGCTTAACTCTGAATAAAAAGATTCTGGCCTAGAAAAAGCTAGTGTTAACTCAGATTTAAGCCTTTCAAAAGTAGCCCGCTCAAACTGCTCTTTATCGTTTCGAATAAGACTACGGACATATTCACTCATATTTTCATAAGTACCACTCTCAACATTCGCTGAAACAAAGTCACTCAACTCGCCACTCAGCCTAACCGTCATTGTCATTTGAGACATCATTTACTCCTAAATTAAAACTATTGTTCGTATTCATATTAACCAATATACACTACAGTTTCAAATGAAATAGTCACGATTCTCGTTCTCGGACAAGCCCCCTAATGCGAAACCCCATCTCGTTTCACCACTTTTATAAACGTCATCCACAAAATATAGAGGTCAAATCCAAAACTTTGTTTCTTTAAATATTCAGCATCCAAGTCCACTTTTTGAGGAATCGGCAGTTCGTCTCGACCGTTAATTTGTGCCCAACCTGTTAACCCTGGTAATACCTTATCAACCCCTTTCTCTGTTCTTAAAGCGATTAAGCCTTCTTGATTGAACAGTGCTGGGCGCGGCCTCACAAAACTCGTATCCCCTTTTAAAATACACCATAACTGGGGCAATTCATCCAAACTCGATTTTCTTAAAAAACCACCTAAAAGACAACTCTAGACCCACTCATTCTCGGCTTCTTTATTATTCTGTTCAATCGAAAGTGAAATACCAAACCCTTTTAAGATTTGTAGAACCTTACCAATTTGAGCCTTCTCATTACCGTGTTCGATGGTCATTAACGTTTGTTTTGCCACACCACACAATGCACTCGCTTGCTCAATGGTTAAGCCACTTTGTGTACGACGTGCACGAATCATTTTTCCAATGCATACAACATCAACTTGATCCAAACACTTTGGTTCATCAACGGGCTTTACCGCTTTTGCCACCCTAGACCCTAAAAATATAACCTTAAATTAATCCTACTGCTATGGGATTAATTTAAAAACCAAGCCAAAACCAATCATTAATCCTACTAAACTAGGACTTGCCAATATCAGAAAACTTATCACTCTAAAGTGGTTACACTTTATAACCTATAGCAATTCAAAAATTACCGAAAAACAATCTTTTTTAACGTTAAAAATATTATTTTTATATCCAAAATAAGATTATTATTTCTTACATAGTCTAAATAATATTTCTCCTTAATTGGCATAATAATATCTATATATGCCCTATGTGGATCTGGGTACTTACCAATAATTTCATTTTCATCCACCATTTCAATTGAGGCTAAATCTGTAATTCCTGGTCGAACTGAAAGTATTTTTTGTCTAACATCATTTGAATACTCACTCATAAATTCATCAACTTCAGGCCTAGGTCCAACGATACTCATCCTACCTATAAAAACATCAATTAACTGCGGTAACTCATCAATTTTGTACTTTCTCAAGTAATGCCCTATACGAGTAATACGAACATCACGGCCAATTGTTAATTGACCTTTTTTTTCTGAATCCACATACATCGTTCTAAACTTATGTATTTTAAAAGGCTTACCATTTAATCCTATACGAGTCTGCCTAAAGAATACAGAACCCTTTGAATCCAGCCTAATCCATATCGACAATACAATAAATATAGGTAATAAAGCAATCAAACCTAGCATTGACACGATCAAGTCAAATAAGCGCTTAGCCACTAAAAAGCTCCAACAACGCTTCAATAACTCGGTCTTGTTGATGATCTGTCATTGCGGTATATAAGGGGATTGTAAACATTGATTGGTATGCAATCTCAGCTTGTGGAAACATGTCCGGAGTAAGACCATAGCGCTCCTGCCAATAAGGGTGATTATGGAGTGGAACATAATGAACACTTGTTCCAATTTTTTTATCTGAAAGATATTGAATAACCTCATCTCGAGTAAATTTAGAATATTTCTTCAATCGAATTACATATAAATGCCAAGAATGAACATCTCCCTCTAGGGCTGAGCTAGGCAGAATAAGAGGCAGGTTTTTTAATCTATTTGTATAACGTTGTGCTAAATACTCCCTTCTTTTAAGAAAGCCTGGAAGCTTAACCAACTGGTGAATCCCCATTGCGGCAGCAATATCCGTTAAATTGTATTTAAAACCTGGTGCGATAACTTCATAGAACCAAGCTGGCTTCTCTGAACGAAAACGATCAAAAGCATCTCGACTAATACCATGTAAGCGCATAACCTTCATTCGCGAAGCTAGTTCAGGGGATTTTGTTACAACCATCCCCCCCTCGCCTGTTGTCATTGTCTTATTTGCATAAAAACTAAAGACTGTTGCATCAGACCTTAAAGTACCTATCATTTCATTTTTATAACTTGAGGGTAATGCGTGAGCTGCATCCTCAACAACCTTAAGATCAAATTCTTTAGCAAGGTTAAAAATCGCATCCATATCACAACTCAAGCCTGCATAATGCACTGGCATAATCGCTTTAGTTTTTGACGTAATTGCTTGTCTAATTGCATTGACATCAATATTCATGGTGAGAGGATCAATATCGACCAATCTAACATCTGCACCTAAATAGCGAATAACTTCAGCTGTTGCTGTAAATGTCATCGTAGTCGTAATCACTTCATCGCCAGGTTTTATACCAATAGCCTCAAGCGCTAAATGAAGTCCTGCTGTCGCAGAACTAACAGCAATTGCTTCAACACTGGAGCCAATAAAACGTTCAAAGTTTGATTCAAATAATTTAGCTTTAGGGCCTGTTGTAACCCACCCCGAACGTAACGTATCCGCTACTTCTGCAATCTCCTCTTCACCAATGTCAGGTAAAGCAAAAGGTATAAATTCACTCATCACGCAAGCCTTTTGTGTGCTTTTCAAATAAATTTTTATCAAAATATGTTTTTTTGACAATTTCATTGTCAAAAAACTTACTATCAATATCAATAATGTGACCGACCACCTTAGCTGGCACTCCTGAAACAATCGAAAAATCAGGAACGGATCTATTTAAAATAGACCCTGCTTTAATCAGACAGCCTTTTCCAACACTAACACCAGGAAAAATGATTGTTGAATCTCCGATAAAAGAATACTCACCAATAGAAACGGCTTCATTTACATAGCCAACTCGATTATTTGATGACATATATGAATCGCCCATTAAACGAATAGATATATGACTCGTATGTGTATAGATAGATATATGAGATCCCATCTGAACACCCTTTTCTATCGTCAAGCAATTACTTGCATCCAGCACACAATAATGCCCAATCCATACACTATCTTTTAAGTCTAGTTGAGATTTTTTTACTATTTTTAGTGAGGAGCTTACTCTCGTGTTCTTCATAAACTGACTTGTAACACGATTATAAAACCCATAAACCATAAATGGCTGATGAATAATAGATACTAAGTTTTGAATAATTGAAACTAAATAACCCAAAGGAGATAAATAAATAACTTTTAACAACTCTTCACCTCTCGTTTAGAATCTTTAATTATTGAAATAAGCTTCGTAAGATTAAACTCTTTGGAAAGGTTTTTTGTTGCATACTGAAGTGCTCTCTCGCCCATCATTTCTAGATCACCTTGATTCATCTTTAACGCAACATCCATGCACTTAATTAGCTGCTGTTCATTCTCTGGCTCAATAACCCAACCACAAGAATTATGTTCAATAATATCTGCTACTTCGCTATCCATATCAATTGAAGCAATGATCGGTTTTCCAGAAAACATATAAGCGGTCATCTTAGATGGCAGTGCTGTTCCAGCTACCCCCTTCTTTAAGGGAAGCAATAAAATATCAGCCATTGATTGAATTTTAGGCACTTGTTCTGGTGTTACTTGTATAAATTCAATACGTTTCTCATACCCTTCAGCAATCTGAATGCATTTTTGTTTATCAGACCCATCGCCAGCAATCATCAAACACGTTTTTTTAAAGTTCGCTTTTCCAAAAGCATGAATCAATAAATCAACCCCTGCTGTAGGATTAATACTACCAAGATACAAAAAGCAAAACTCCTTATCTTCTTGCACGTTATCTTTGGCTTGCAAAACAGTAAAGGCATCATCATTTTGCCAATTCCGAATAACAGTTATTTTGTTTTCTGCAATTAACCTTGTTTGAGCCAAATATTTTTTCATCTGTTCAGAAATAGTTACTACTTTACATGCTTTTTGTAAGTTATACCTATCCACGGGTAAAAAAGCTTGGTTTATTAAAGCACCGAAAAACTTGACCTTTTTGCTTATTGATTCTGGGTAAATATCTTGAATATGAAGCACAACTGGAATTTTATATTTATACGCAACTTTTAATAAAACTTTTTGTGCAAATAACGGCCAAACATTTGCATAAATAACCGATATGTTTTCATGGTTACTTTCAATATATTTTTTTATATACTTACCAAAACTATGGCTTTCTTTAAATCGGCCAAATACACTTGATTGAGGGCATGTATACGATTCTAAAACAACATGCCTAAATGAGTAATTAGACCTATACTCTTTATCAAATATCATACCAGATGGCCTTGTAGGCCTCGGAGAAACAACAACAACTTCATCTTCAATGGATAACGATGTGGCAATATCAAAAGATAAGTTTGCAGAAACAACAGGTTCAGGCGGAAATAATGCTGTAGCAATTAAAATCATTTTAATACTTCTTCCAAACCACACGGTTTACATAATCCGTGTAGCTATGCACAATCCGCACAATTTTATCAGATACATTTGGCATCGAATAATCATACACCTGACGTACTAAACGCTCGCCATCACGGGGTTGTGTTTCTAAAATGGCCAAACTCTGCATAATTCGCTCTTTGCCTAATCCCGTCATAATGACCGCTGCCTCTTCCATCCCCTCAGGTCTTTCATGGGCTTCACGTAAATTAAGTGCAGGAAAGTTTAAAATAGAGGACTCTTCATTAATTGTGCCACTGTCTGACAGTACGGCTTTTGCAGAGAGTTGTAATTGATTGTAATCTGTAAAGCCTAGTGGTTTTAACAGTTGAACAAGTGGGTGAAATTGAATGTTCATCGCATCCACTCGTTTTTGCGTGCGCGGGTGGGTAGAGATAATCACAGGCATTTGATAGGTTTCTGCAATCGTATTTAATGATTCAACTAAGTTCAAAAAGTTCTTATCCGAATCCACGTTCTCTTCACGATGGGCACTCACCACAAAAAACTGGTGTTTCTTTAACCCTAAACGCGCCAACACATCAGACGACTCAATATCCTCTAAATAGGTATTTAATACCTCAAACATTGGGCTGCCTGTTTTAATCACCCTATCCGCTGAAAGACCTTCTCGCAACAAATAATCTCGTGCAATGCTACTGTAGGTTAAGTTAATATCCGCCATATGGTCAACCAAGCGGCGATTAATCTCTTCTGGTACACGTTGATCAAAACAGCGATTACCCGCTTCCATATGAAAGGTTGGAATTTTTCGACGTTTTGCAGGCAGTACCGCCATACAACTATTGGTATCACCCAAAACCAATAATGCTTCTGGCTGAACTTCTTCCAGTACCTTATCGACGGCAATAATAACATTGCCAATGGTCTCAGCTGCACTTTTACCTGCCACGCCTAAAAAATAGTCCGGCTTACGAATCCCTAAATCATTAAAGAAAATTTCATTTAATTCATAATCGTAATTTTGCCCGGTATGAACCAGAATATGCTCACAGTGTTGATCCAGTTTTTTCATCACACAAGCAAGCCGAATAATCTCAGGACGCGTTCCTACTACGGTGACAATTTTTAATTTTTTCATCTATTTCAACTCTATACTTTATAGGCAACCGTATCAGGACGTAATTTATCAAAGTTCTCATTGGCCCACAGCATCACCACCAACTCATCGTCCCCAATATTGGTCACATCATGCGACCAGCCCGGTACGGTTTCAACAATCTCAGGGCTTTCACCCGAGGTAATAATTTCACAGGTTTCATCGGTGACGATATGGCGAAAACCAAAACGTGCTTTGCCTTTAATCACTAAAAACTTCTCGGTCTTTACATGGTGATAGTGCCCACCTCGTGTAACGCCTGGGTGTGCGGTAAAAAAAGAGAACTGTCCTGAATCTTTTGTTTTTAACATCTCAACAAAAGAACCTCTTGGGTCTTCATGCTTTGTTAACGCATAACTAAACTCATTCGGTGAAATATAACTAATGTACGTGGCGTACAATACTCGTATAAAACCATCCCCCACCGCTTCCATTACCAGCGTTTCTCTACTCTCTTTAAACTTATAAAGTTGCTTGGCAAGCTCTCCTAAGGTCATCTGATAAACAGGCTTCACCTCAATAAACAGCTTATCTTCTGGCGGGTTCATTAACATATCAAGAAAAGAGGTGACAACAGAACCAATATGAACCAGCTTTAAAGCGGCATCTGGGTCATTAATTTGAATCGGTAAACCATGGCTAATATTGTGACAAAACGTCGCTACCACCGAATTATAATTTGGACGACACCACTTACCAAACACATTCGGTAAACGATAAATATACACAGGGTTATTGGTTTCCATGTATAAGTTCAACAAATGCATTTCCGCCTGCAATTTGCTTTTTCCATATGCATTCGCACACTCTGCCTGAATAGACGAAGCGAGAAGAATTGGAATTTTTCTCCCCCCCCCTCGAATACTTTGGCAAATAAGTTCGGTTAAATCGGCATTTCCCTTAAAAA
>Ga0256840_1002059_pt1 | contig 18118 bp, 18 predicted proteins | sample 355202metaG_FD_185969 | JGI IMG/M metagenome (GOLD analysis project Ga0256840, IMG submission 185969) | Hydrothermal vent microbial communities from Mid Atlantic Ridge, Atlantic Ocean - 355-202 | ecosystem: Environmental > Aquatic > Marine > Hydrothermal vents | place: Atlantic Ocean: Mid...
ATGATAAAGATAATGCAACCATAATAGGGGACTTAGCATCATCGTTTTACTTTAAAAATGACAAAACTTTAGTATTTGAGCTTCGAAAAAATGTCTTATGGCACGATGGAGAGAAATTTACAGCTAAGGATATTGTTTTTACTTACGAAGTCCTTATCTCTTCTAAAATCTCATCACCTTATTCTTCAGGATTTCGCTTTGTGAAAAATGTTAAAGCGATAGATAAGTATACAGTTGAAGTTGAGTATAAACAGCCATATTTTAAAGCCCTTGAAACATGGATGATGGGTATATTACCAGAGCATGTATTAAAAAATGAGCAAAATTTAATGAACTCACCTTTTAATATGGCGCCTATAGGGACTGGTCCTTATAAGCTCTTTGAGTTAGAACACTCTAAAAACATCATTTTACGTGCTAACGATGATTATTTCGAAGGGCGACCTAAGATAGATGAGATAAGTTTTCATGTGATAGCAGATGCTATGACAAGATTTTTAATGCTCAAATCAGGCGAGCTCGACATAGGAAGTGTCGAGCCTATGCAGTATGAGCGTCAACTCACTCCTTCTTTTTTTGCTGATTTTAATATTTTTGAAAAAATTACGCAATCTTATACTTACTTAGGTTTAAACCTCAGGCTCCCTAAATTTCAAAACCCAAAAGTAAGAGAGGCTCTTTCTATGGCAATAGACAGAGAAGAGCTAATGCAGATTTTATTTTTCAATCATGCCCAAGTTTGTACTGGACCATTTCTTCCAAGTTCACTCGCTTTTAATAAAGATGTAAAAGCACCTAAACTAGATATACAAAGAGCTAAAAAACTTTTAAAAGAGGCTGGATATGATGCCTCACATCCATTTAGCTTTGAAATAGTTACTTCAAACTCTAGTGCTATACGTCCTTACGCTGCGGAGATACTTCAGCATCAGTTAAAAAAAGCAGGAGTCATAGTCAAACTACGCGTCATGGAATGGCAAGCCTTTTTAAATATGGTAGTTTTCCCTCACAAGTTTGATAGTGTCCTTTTGGGTTGGGGGCTCTCACCTACACCAGACCCCTATATGTTTTGGCACTCTGATAATGATAAGCAAGGTGGTTTTAATCTCGTCGGTTTTGATGATGCTAAGATGGATAAGTTGATAGAAGAATCCCAAGAGATTATAGATCGCAAAAAGCTCTCAAAACTTTGGCAAGAGATGTTTAAGATGATAACAGATGAAAATCCATATCTTTTTCTTTATATACCAAACTCCATAACGGTTGTCAGTAAAAAACTCAAAAATATCCAAAATTCACCAAGTGGAATTTGGCATAACTATATAGAATGGGAAAAATGATTTATGATAATACTTTTTGATTTAGATGGAACGCTTATAGATTCAACTGATGCTATTGTAGAGACTTTTCATTACTCTTTTGATGTTCATGGTATGCAAAGACCAAAGGATGAAGAGATAAAAGCGCTTATTGGTTATCCTCTTGATATCATGTATGCGCAACTTGGAGTTGAAGAGGGTAAGGTTTGGGATTTTGTTCATACCTATAAAGAGGAGTACAGAAAAATCTCTACTCTAAAGACAGAGCTTCTCCCTCGTGCAGTTGAAGCTGTTAAAGAAGCAAGTAAGATAGCTACTTTGGCGATTGTGACAACAAAAACTGCTAAGTACTCAAAAGTGCTGATGGAGTATTTTGGTTTAATGCAGTATTTTGAAGTGCTTATAGGCCGTGAAGATGTAGTCAAACCAAAGCCAGATGCTGAACCAATACTAAATGCATTAAAGTCACTTCCAAAAGATGAAAATATTTGGATGATTGGTGACACAAAGCTCGACTTAATAAGTGCAAATGAAGCGAATGTAAATTGCGCTGCTGTGCTGTGTGGATATGGCAAAGAAGAAGAGCTTAAAATGTTTACTAATGTTATATTTAATGACGCTTTTGAGGTTGTAAAGTACCTAAAAAGTACCCAAAGTTAAAAATAACCTCAAATTCTTATAAGTATAAGTACTCCAAGCTAATTTTAAGAGCAACTAGCATAAAATACATAAAATAATTAGAGATTATTCTTGAATAATTAAGGAGAATTTATGCTAGAAATTAGATGGCATAGTCGTGCTGGACAAGGTGCTGTAACTGGTGCTAAGGGTTTAGCGGATGTTATTTCGACAACTGGTAAGCATGTACAGGCATTTGCATTTTATGGATCTGCTAAGCGTGGAGCTGCAATGACAGCATACAATCGTGTTGATGATGAGATTATAATGAATCATGAAAAGTATATGGAACCGGACTATGTCTTTGTTATAGATCCCGCTTTAGTACATACCTCTGATGTAACAATTAATCATAAAGAGACGACTAAATATATTATTACTACCCATCTAAGTACTGAGGAACTTGTAAAGTCCCAACCTAAACTAGAAGGTAAAGAAGTGTATACAGTCGATTGTATCACAATAGCAAATGAAACTATTGGTCGTCCAATTCCAAATACTCCAATGCTTGGTGCATTTATGAAGATATCTGGTATGTATGAGATGGACTTTTTTAAAGAAAGTATGCAAAGAGTTCTAAAAAAATTACCACAAAAGATCGTTGACGCAAATATGCTTGCAATTCAGCGTGCTTACGATGAAGTGAAATAGGAGAGCATGATGGCAAATAAAGGATGGGATGAATTCGAAATCGGAGCAATGCTTCGTACATTCGATGGAAGTATAGATGATATCGCAGGGACTGCACAAGAGGATCGTTCATATTCTGAGAGTAGTTCATATCGTGCAAGTGTAGCTGACTGGAGACTTGAAAAACCAGTTTTTAACAAAGACTACTGTATAGATTGTCAATTTTGTTGGATATATTGTCCAGATGTATCTATCATAGCTCGTGATAAAAAGATGATAGGTGTAGATATGGATCACTGTAAAGGGTGTGGAATATGTGTAGAGGTTTGTCCAACAAACCCAAAATCACTTTTAATGTTCACAGAACAAGCTGATGAAGAGAGCGAAATTGCTTCATGGCCTAGTAAAGATGAGGAGAAATAGTAATGGCATTTGATAAAATGGAACTAAAAGATATTGAAGTATGGGATGGTAACTTTGCAGCTGCCCAAGCTATGAGACAATGTCAAATAGATGTTGTTGCAGCATACCCTATTACTCCATCAACTCCTATTGTTGAAGGTTATGCAAAATTTCAATCTGATAATTTTATAGAGGGCGAATATGTAATGGTAGAATCTGAACATGCTGCAATGTCAGCGTGTATCGGTGCTGCTGCTGCAGGTGGTCGTGTTGCAACCGCAACTTCATCACAGGGTTTTGCTCTTATGGTTGAGACTCTTTACCAAGCATCTGGTATGCGTTTACCTATCGTTTTAAACGTAGTAAATCGTGCCCTAGCTGCTCCATTAAATGTTAATGGCGACCACTCAGATATGTATCTAGGTCGTGATAGTGGTTGGATTCAATTTGATGCATATTGTCCTCAAGATGCATACGACTTAAACTTTATAGCATTTAAAGTAAGTGAAGATCATGATGTGAGGCTTCCTGCTATGGTGCATCAAGATGGTTTTATGACATCGCATACTGCACAAGGTGTCCACACTTTAACTGATGACCAAGGGTATGGTTTTGTTGGTGAGTATAAACCAATGAATGATATGCTCGACTTTGAACACCCTGTAACTCATGGTGTACAAACTGAAGAAGACTGGCACTTTGAGCATAAAGCGCGTCAACATAATGACCTCATGACTAAGGTTATGCCAAAGATTCAAACTGCTTTTGATGAGTTTGAAAAGCTTTCAGGACGTAAATATAACATAGTTGAAAAATATGACACAGAAGATGCTGATGTAGCAGTTGTGTGTCTTGGAACATCTGTTGAAACTGCTCGTGAAGTGGCAAAAGAGATGCGTGCAAAAGGTATTAAAGCTGGAGTTGTTGGTATCCGTGTGATTCGTCCATTCCCATTTTTTGAGATTCAAGAGGCTCTTAAAGATCTTAAATCTATAGCTACACTTGATCGTTCAAACCCAAATGGTGCGCCTGGTATGCTTTTTAATGAAGTAGCTGGATGCTTGTTTAATACTGATACTAAAGTTCTTCTTAGCGGAAAAGTGTATGGTCTTGGTGGACGTGATTTAACGAAGGCTCACTTAGTAGAGTTGTTTACTGAGCTTCAAGCTAATGTGGATGCTGGTAAATTAACTACGCCTCAACAACAATTCATCGGTGTTCGTGGACCGAAACTATCATTTTTATAAGGAGAAAACTATGAGTGAAATTAAAAAAATAAAAAACTTAAAAGAGTTTTCAACATCAGCAGATCGCTTTGAGGGTGCTAATCTTCTTTGCCCTGGTTGTGCACACTCTATTATTGTTCGTGAAGTTTTAAATGCAACTAACGATGACTTAATTCTTTCAGCTTCTACAGGCTGTCTCGAAGTTTGTACAGCAGTTTATCCATACACATCATGGGATGCTTCTTGGATTCATATTGGTTTTGAAAATGGTTCAACTGCAGTAGCAGGTGCAGAATCAATGTATAACGCATTAAAAACAAAAGGTCGCCTCAAGCAGCCTGATCGTAACCCTAAGTTTGTATCGTTTGCAGGTGACGGTGCATCTTATGACATAGGTTTCCAATGGATTTCTGGTTGTATGGAACGTGGACATAACATTATGCATGTTGTTCTTGACAATGAAGTTTATGCAAACACAGGTGGCCAGCGTTCAAGTTCGACTCCTATAGGTTCATCTGCAACTACTTCACCATCTGGTTCACACTCATATGGTGAAAAGAAAAATAAAAAAGACATGATGAGTATCATGGCCGCTCACCACATTCCATATGTAGCGCAAGTCGCTCCAAACAAATGGAAAGATATGGTGAAAAAAATCCAAAAAGGTTTTGCAGTTGATGGTCCAGTGTTTATAAATGCTGTAAGTCCTTGTACAACTGAGTGGAAATTTGATCCTAAAGACACTATGTATTTAACTGATCTTTCTACTGATTCATTAGTGTTTCCACTCTATGAAATCATTGATGGCAAAGAGTTAAATATCACATACAGACCTAAGAATGTCGTTCCAGTTGAAGAGTATTTAGCTGCACAGGGTCGTTTTAAACATCTGTTTAAAGATCAATATAAACATATGATTAAAGAGTGGCAAGATAGAGTAGACTCAAATTGGGCATACTTGCAACGCCGAGAAGAAGCTAAAGTATAGAAAGATTCTAGCTTCGTCACATCTTGCACAAAAATCCAACACGGCAGGCTAAAGCCTAGCCTTAGTTGGATATTTTGCACAATCTGCACCAAATCTAAAAACTTGCCTTTGTCTTGAGCGTATGGAAGATTTTTTAAAATCTTCACGGGAGCTCAAATAGAGACAAGGGTAGTTCTGAACAAACAATTCCGTCATTCTGAACTTGATTCAGAATCCATTATAGATTCCAGGTCAAGCCTGGAATGACGAAGTAACATCGTTCTGAACCCCACCTCGTCATTCTGAACTTGATTCAGAATCTAAACTTATAATTTCAATATATATAAATTAAAATTCGCTACAATACTATTAAATTATAAAATAAAATTAAGGATATATATTATGCCACTATTAGACTCATTTACAGTTGATCACACTATCATGCCAGCACCTGCTGTTCGTAAAGCTAAGGGGATGAAAACTCCATCAGGCGATGACATTACAGTATTTGACCTTCGTTTTGTAAGACCAAATGAAGATATACTCTCATCAGAGGGTATCCATACTTTAGAACACCTTTTTGCAGGTTTTATGCGTGATCACCTGAACTCTAGTGATACTGAGATTATCGACTTGTCACCTATGGGTTGTCGTACAGGTTTTTATATGTCGCTACTTGGACAACCAAGCGAAGAAAAAGTTGCTGAGGCTTGGGAAGCATCTATGAAAGATGTTTTAGAGGTAAAAGAACAGTCAGATATTCCTGAGTTAAATATTTATCAGTGTGGGACATATAAGATGCATTCGCTTGATGATGCTAAAGATATTGCAAGAGCAGTCCTTCGTAAAGATATAGATATTATGGATAACGATGCACTAGCTCTTGACCTTTCAAAAGTAGAAGATTAGTCTTATGTACCTCATTATACCGATGGACTCCCAAAATGCTGATGAGGGGAAACTTACTAAAATTAATGATGCTAAGGTTTGGGCACAACTTTGCATAGAAGAGGGAAGGCTTCAAGATGTAAAGTTTGCTCCCACCAGTGATGGTTTTGAAGCTTTTAGTGAGGGGATTGTTGTAGCAGATGATAATGAATATGTTTGGCCATATATGGAACTAAGTATGATAGTCCTCGTTGCTCATACACAAAGATGTATTGAAGATATAGTAGAGGCGTATATATTTAAAGAGTTACACGACTTAGCGTACTAAAATGAATTTAGAACACTTTAAGGAACTCTTAAATCCTCTACCTGGTAATCATTATCTTTATATATCAACTCAAGAAGATGAGATTACTAAGCTCTTAGCATCATTAATGCTAAAAGTGGATGGTGAGTTAAATAGCATCTACTATAATGATGAAAATCTAAATTTTTCCCAACCCTTTCGTGCAATCCCCCGCGATAATGACATCGTCATCATAAAAGATGTTTTTTCGCAACATCAAAATAAAGAGATGTTATTAAAACTGTCTTATCTTAGCCTTGCTAATACAGCAAATGTAATTATACTAGAGAAAAAAGGTTCTTTAGATATCGAGTCAACAAAGGAGCTTCTTGAGAATTTTGAGTTTCGCTCCCCTAATGATATAGATATATTAGAAGGTTACGACCTGATTGTGGGTAAAAAGATGCATATGTGGGGCGCAGGATTATAAGAATGGGCTCATTTGATGATGAGTTTCATACTCTAGCTTTGAGTGAAGATGGTTCTTATACTGCGTATTCTAAAGAGTATGATGAACATTATCACTCTACAAAAGATGGAGCGCTTCATGAGTCCTTAGTGAAGCATGTTATCCCTGCGATAACACTCAAGGCTCATCAATCACAAATAAATATTTTAGATATATGTTTTGGTCTAGGATTTAACACCCTTGCAACTCTTTATTATTGTGAAAGAAATAATGTTAATGCGAAGTTAAACATATATTCTCCAGAGCTTGATGCGAAGCTCATCTCCTCTCTCGTTAATTTTAGATATCCAAAAGAGTTTGAACCCTTTGTAGATATTATAAAGAATTTAGTGAAGGATGGGGTCCATAAAAGTAACTCGTTTAATATTGAACTGTTTGTAGGGGATGCCCGAGAGTATATAGAAAGTATTCAAAATATTAGGTTTGATATAGTCTATCAAGATGCTTTTTCTCCTAGTTCTAACCCAATACTTTGGACAAAAGAGTATTTCGCAGATATAGCTTCTTTGATGAAAATAGATGGAGTTTTAACAACATACTCCACAGCATTAAAGACAAGATTGGCTCTGTATGAGAATGATTTTAATCTCTACATTAATAGTGGAGAAGATTTTAGAGATGCTACTTTAGCATCACTGAGTGAACTCACACATTTGAAAAAAGTGGATATTGTACATAAAATCTCATGTAATCCTCATGTAAATTCACTTAGAGACTCTATGATCTAAGTTCTAAATTTATCTAGTTGTGCTTTGAGTGTTTGAGATACTTCATAAACTTCATTTGAACTTTTTTCTATATTTGAAGCATTATCTTTGTTTTGTTTGACAATATTGTCTATACGTTCAATGTTTTGTAAAACAAGTTCTGCATTTTGTTGTACATCACTTGTGCTTGTAAGTGAAGAGTTAGCTAGTTCAGCGGTACTCGTTATAATGCTAGTAGTAGCTTCAAGCTTTTCACGCATGAGTTCAGAATCATCTGTTAAGAGTCTTGTTCTTTCAACATTATCATTCATGCTTGTACTAGCATCCATGATAGCTTGGATAATAACGCTCACATTTGCATGGATTTCTCCGATGGCTTTTTGCGTGCTTTCGGCAAGTTTGCGAACCTCGTCAGCTACAACAGCAAAGCCTCTACCATGTTCACCTGCTCTAGCTGCTTCTATGGCAGCATTAAGAGCTAGTAAGTTTGTTTTATCTGCTATGTCTTCTATGATACCTAAAACATCGCTAATTTTTTGTGCATCACTTGTTAGCTGGTTAAGTTTGTCCGATATATCTTCTTCGCGATGTGCATTTTCTTGAATTTGCTGCACGATTTGTATTACATTGTCTTGTAACTCTTCTAAAATTTCTTGGGCTTGAGCTGTTTCTTGTTGTGTTTTTTCTACATTACCTGATGTTATTTGAAGTTTTTCTTTCATCTCATCACTCATATGTTTTGTAGTATTTACAAGTTCGAACTCTTGTGAAGCTGCTTCGCTAATGGCTGTCGCACTGTTTTTCATATCTAAGGTATTTTTAGAATTATTTTGTGATGAGTCCTTGGCATCATGAAGTACTTCCCCTACTTTTTCTATTAAGTGTGCAAATGATTTGTACACTTCACCTAGTTCATCTCTTTTATAGTCCACAAACTCACGTGAAAGGTCAAGCGTGTTGAGCATAGACTCCATATTATTTTTGATACCTAGTATAGAGGATTTTATAAAAATGTAGAGTATAGAATTTAAGGCCGCTGATACAAAGATAAAAAACACAATAAGGGTTAATACATCATAAAATGTTTTCTTTAAGTTTAGCGAGCTTTCTTCGTAGATATTTTTTATCTCCATCTTTACCTTTTGATCGATAAGGTTAAATTGTTTATTGATGATTGCACTTGAGAGTGCCCATTGATTGGAAGCAAGTTTTTTTAGAGTAGTTGTGTCTTCTTTTGTGTAGGCTTTTTCAAGTGTATCAAGAAGAGGGGTTGAACTTTGATACTCGTTGATGATAACATCAAAAGATTTTTTGATAGCATCATTTTTATAAAAATGACTTTCCATCACTTTTTTGATGGTCTTTTTCATCTCAGCTCTTGTGTCTACAAGGGCTACCCTTGCACCTTCAAATGCGATGAGACCTGTCAATGAGTTTGATAAGTTATTTTGTATAGAATTAAAGTTGTTGATGGCTTGTAGAAGTTCATTTTGTGGTTTAAAATTATTTTCATAAATATTTTTCATGGCATCTTGACCATCTTGGGATGAATTGAGTGAGAAAAACCCTATGATGCTCATACTTAAAACAATGATGAAAATGTTACTTAAAAGTTTCGTGCTTATTTGATAGGCTTTTTTCATGATGATGTATTTAAATACAAAAAAGAGTATTATTCCAAGGACTATAGCTACACTTACACCTAAAGTAACATGAAATATAAAATCATTTTTTTTAGCTCGTGTGTCTATCTTTGCGACAATGTTAATACCATCTACCGTATAACCAGCTTTTTTATACGCACCTATCCCTTCTTGTAACCAGTAGACATTTGAGTAGCCTTTGTTCGCTGTGATAACGGCCGCTTTGTAGGATTTCCAGCATTTAATACCGTTGCAGTAAAAGATAAGAGATTGTTCTTTACTAGGAGATATCCTAGTATCGTAGTAGATATCGTTTGAATTATCAAAATTTACTATCTTATTTGCGTTGCCACCTTTTTCATCGTAAAAAGCAGAGATTGATCCCTCTATATGCTCTATCGCATATTCAGGAACTTTTCTTGTGTCTACAAAGATAGCACCATTTTTATATTTTTCATGAGCAGTTGTGGAGTTGACTATGGTTACATTGTGTGCTTTTGCAATCGTTGCATTTGGTGTGTCTGGCTTTGCAAAGACAGATGTACTAACAAGGGCTAGGGTAAAAAGTAGAGTAAGTAAATGTTTCATCAAAAGCTTCCCAAATATTTTAATATACAATAGTATAACAAATATTTATAAAAAAAAACTTTTACTTAGTATCTTGCACTTATATTGTCAACTTCATCCCAGGTAAGTCCATTTGTTTTGTGTTGATGATTGATGATGTGTGCAACATATCGAGCGAACATATCGGTCTCTACATTGACCTTATAGCCTTTTTTATAGTTACGAATAAGTGTTTCTTTCATGGTGTGTGGAATGATGGTGAGTCGAAAATTATCATCAAAAACTTCATTGACAGTAAGGCTAACTCCATCTATAGTAATAGAACCTTTTGGTATGATGTAGGCTATAAACTTTTTAGGTAGTTTTATGAAAATATCGTAAGAGTTTCCATTGTTTTTTACTTCACTAACTTCCCCTACACAATCAACATGACCTTGAACTATATGCCCATCAAACCTATCGCCCATCATCATGGCTGGTTCTATATGAACTTCACCTTTATAGTTTTGTATAGCTAGTAGTTTTTGACTTTCAGGGGAAAGCTCAACATTAAAGCCATCAGGTAGAACCTTTGTAATCGTAAGGCAAGCTCCATTAATAGCGATGCTATCACCAAGTTCACTCTTATACTTAGCTTTGATGCTAAGAGTAGAGCCTACAAAGCTTTTAACAGTTCCGATTTCTCTTATGAGTCCTGTAAAAATAATATGTCCTTTTATTAATGTAGATTCCATATCAAGTTTGGAATGACGGCTGTAGTCATCGTTAAGAGATACATCCTCTGTCATTCTGAACAACACCTCGTCATTCTGGTACAAGTTCTGGAATGTAGATTCCGTGTCGAGCACGGAATGACGAAAGGCGTCATTCTGAACAACACCTCGTCATTCTGAACAACACCTCGTCATTCTGAACAACACCTCGTCATTCTGAACAACACCTCGTCATTCTGAACTTGATTCAGAATCTATAGAAAGTCTAAAAAACTATCTTACCATCTTCTTGTAAAGATGCTATGATTTCTTTTGCTTTTTCATGCCCATTATATGCAGCTTTTCTACACAAGTCTAGTGCCTTGTCATGGTCTTGTTCACAACCAAAACCTTGGTCATAAAGTTGACCTAAGTTGTAGTAGCCTTGAGCAAGCCCACCCTCAGCAGCCTTTGAAAAACAGATGAAACATCTTCCCTCATCTTCACTAACACCCATACCATCTTTATATAAAACACCAAGGTTATTGTAACACTCCAAATGCCCACGTTTAGCACCCTCTTCGTACCAAAAAGCAGCCTCGCTATAGTTTTGAATACAACCAAGTCCACGCTCTAGCATCAAAGCAACTTCGTACATCGCGGGAACAACTTCTAGTGTAGCAGCTTCTAGGTGTAAGTCATGCGCTTTAAACTGGTCATGTTCTACTCCACCTAAACCATTCATATAAAGTATAGCAAGATTAAAAAGTGCATAGGGTTGTTTCGCCTCTGCTGCTTTATTGTAGTACTCAAGTGCCTTAGCATCATCTTTTTGGCAACCTTGTCCATGTTGGTACATAAAGCCCAAAGAGGTTTGTGCATCTGCATTATCTGCTAGTTGTATGTAGAGTTCTAAGGCTTTTTCGTAGTCTTTGGCATTATATGCCTCATGTGCTTGTTTTATCATTATTTTTCGTTTTCCGTTCTTATGTTAGTTCTAAAAGTTTCTTTGTTACCTTTTATGGTAGCTTTTTGTTTTTTTACTTTGGCGAGCAACTCTTCTTTGGAATGAAGTCTATTTTCTCTAGTTTGGTGCTCATCACTGCCATCAATCTCTTCATCATACTCAATGATTTCTGGTTTATAGTTTGCAAATATATCAGTTTTGTCTTCTTTTGACATAAAAAACCTTAGTTAGTTTATAAAGTTACGCAAATTATACTTAAAAATGATAAAATTCGATAATTAAAGATAACGGAATAAATATGAACTATGACATAATAGTAGTCGGTGGTGGTCATGCAGGTGTTGAAGCCTCTTTAGCATCAGCTCGTATGGGTAACAAAACACTTCTTATCTCTATGCTTGCAGAAAATGTAGGTGCTACTTCATGTAACCCAGCTGTTGGTGGACTTGCAAAAGGTCACTTAGTGCGTGAGTTAGATGCTCTAGGTGGAGAGATGGGACTCATAACAGATGAAGCAGGTATACAGTTTCGCATACTCAACCAAACAAAAGGTCCAGCAGTCCGAGGAAGCCGTGCACAGATAGATATGGACAAGTACAGAGTAATAGCTAGAAATGTGATACTTAACACTAAAAATTTACATCTTGTGCAAGAAACAGTTGAGTCTTTAATCATAGAAGATGATGTTGTAAAAGGTGTAAAAACTGACCTTCTAAATGTATATGATGCTAAGAAAGTAATCATAACAAGTGGAACTTTTTTAAATGGCATAATCCATGTTGGCGAGGTGCAAAAAAAAGGTGGACGCTATGGTGAAGAGCGTAGCGAGGGTTTATCTACCTCACTCAGAGATGATGCTAAGCTAAACCTAGCACGCCTTAAAACAGGGACATGCGCGCGTATAGACAGTTCAAGCATAGACTTTTCAGTTATGGAAGAACAAGGGGGCGATGAGATACCATCTCCATTTAGTTTTCGTACAGATAGAACTCGCTTTAGCCAAACAAAAGAACAATTACCATGTTTTATAGCATATACAAATGAGTTGACACATGAAATAATTTCTAGTAATTTTTACCGTGCACCACTCTTTACTGGGCAAATAGAGGGAAAATCTCCACGCTATTGTCCGAGTATAGAAGATAAAGTAAGCAAATTTGCAGACAAAGATAGGCACCATCTTTTCATAGAACCACAAACTATGGACAACACGGAGTGCTACATAAACGGTCTAAGTACCTCCCTCCCTCCAGAGGTACAACGAGAGATGATAAAGTCAGTAAAAGGACTAGAAAACGCGAAGATAGTGCGTTATGGTTATGCCATAGAGTATGACTTTGTAGATCCTCGCGAACTTAGACACTCACTTGAGACAAAAAAAGTAAGTGGGCTTTACTGTGCTGGACAGATAAACGGAACAACGGGCTATGAAGAAGCAGCAGCGCAAGGGATTATGGCTGGTATAAACGCAAGTCTTAGCATCAAAGACAAAGAGCCACTCGTTTTACGAAGAGATGAAGCATATATCGGTGTGCTTATAGATGACTTAGTTACAAAAGGTACAAATGAGCCATACAGAATGTTCACATCACGCGCAGAGTATAGACTGCTTTTACGCGAAGAGAGTGCAGATACTAGGCTTTCTCATTATGGACATGAACTTGGCTTACTGGATGATGAAGTTTACGAAAAGGTAAAGCGTAAAGATGAGCAGATAAAACATGGACTTTCTCTCTTGCTTGAAAACAAGTTCACACCTACAAAAGAGTTCAACGCTTTTTTAGAGTCCATAGATGAAGAAAAAATAAAAGACACACAAACAGCGCAACAGTTAGTAGCAAGAAAAACTTTTGATATTCAAAAAATGATACAGTTAGTCCCAGAATTAGCTGAGTATAGCGACTACATAAAAGAAGAGATTTTAGTAGAAGGTAAGTACTACAACTATATCAAAAAACAAGCCGATGAGATACAAAAGATGAAAAAATATCTTCGCATAAGTATTCCAGATGGTTTTGATTTTAAAATTGTAAGTGGGTTAAGTAATGAAATAGTGGAAAAATTAGAGAGTTTTAACCCTCCAACACTCCAAGCTGCATCGCAAATAAGCGGGATTACACCAGCAGCTATAGAGATACTTCATATATATATAAAAATAGCTGTAAAAAATAAGAAAGTTCGATAATGGCTAATAAAGTATGATATTAGCTATAGTAAAGTTTGATAACGGGATGATTTAAGATGGCTAAATCTAAAAGAATCATTCCGGAATTTATGTTAGATAATCCAGATGATTCTTTTATGTTTTTAATGCCATTAGATTTAAAACCTGATGATGAAAATATTGCCAATAGTCACTTTAGAATTGCAGTTAAAAATTTAACAAAAAATGAACACTTTACTACTTTAATATCCCCAGAAATATTTTTTACACATTATAAACTTTATAGAGCTTATAAAGCAGCTAAGCTAGATAAAAAAGATAATAAGAAGTTAGAAATAAGAAAAAATATGTACAAAATAGATACTGGCTCATTTAAAAATAAATATGATATTCCTCTTGATAAATGTTTAGAAAAAGATATGATAGGTCAGCTGTTAGGATATAAACACACATATATGAAAGAAGCTCAAAAAACTTCATGTTTTTTAATAGCTACTAAACATATGAATATTATTATTCCTCATTCTGCAATAGCAATATATTATTATTATCGTTCAACTGTATTACGAGAGGCTACATTGAGATGCGATTTAGATGATTTATATTATGGATATGATTGTAATCCAGATGATGCTTATATAATTATTCCAAAATATATACCTGAGAATGATGCTCCATTTATTCATAGGTTTTTGTGTCAAGATGATGCAAGTAAAAATTTTGATAGGATTGGAAATCATATAAACGCATTTATGCGAAGAGAAAAAGACAATAAAAAGAAAGATAATAAATATATCATTAAACCGACACCGATAAAAGCTACATATCCAAAAGAAGGCAAATTTACTATCACTGCAATGTACAGTAGTTTTTATAATAAAGATACAGATAAACATTACCAGTATATTCACGAAATATTAGATGATGATTCAGATATTGGCTTCTCAAAATTTACTACTTTTATCCAAGGTAAAAAGATTATAACTGATCCAGATGATATAGATAAACTTCCAACTATTCCAATTAAAGAACCATCTGGCACTAATAAGAGGTTGAAGTCAGAACATGCAAGTAAAAGATATAAGCATAATTCAGTTACAAGCAACAGAAAAAATAAATGCAGTAGTTTAAAAAATATAGATATATCTAGTGATAAAATAACAGATGAAGATGTGCTTGAAAAATTAAAAATATTAGAAGAAACGTTATCTGATGAAGAGGTTGAGCAAAGTTTAACAGATTCATCTGGTAGTGGAAAGAAAAAAATACGTAAAACTCGAGTCTCCACAAAAGGTCAAGAATTTCAAAAAATACGTACAAAAGAATATACTCATAACTTTGATGAATTTAATCAATACATAGAGTACATGCGTACACAAAAAGTTATTGAAAATCTTCAAGTCTATGACAATCAGAAGATGATTACAGTGTTCAATGGTGAGAATGGAAAGCCTAATTCTAAGTGTATGATATATGGACGAGAAAGGCAGTATATAACTGCTACATTTAAATATAAGGGTAAATATATAGGATTGCTTGAACTAGAGAATGTAGCGTCTTCTAGTACTTGGATGATTATTTCCAAGAATACAGTTAATGATGGTGTGTTTGATAAGTTTTTGAATCATTATGTTAATGAAGATGAGGCTATAAATTATATTAAAGATATGCATAAAGGTAATGTAAGTATTAGATTTAAAACTAAGAATCATGAGAGATCTTCTGTGTTAGTTAAAGATAGTATAGTTAAATGGTTAGCTGGATTGTTAAGTAAATGCATATTATAATTGGGTATGATTTTTGCTATTATTTTGTTATAGAATGATACATTTAAGGTAATTTGGGTACTATTCCAATCTTATTTAATTGTTATATAAGTTTAATTAAATCATAATGTACTATATGAAGTTTTTTGAATAAATGTTGTAATACATATTAAGATAGGAGGTAATAAGTATGACGAGAGATATCAATGATATATTTTCTAAATTAGATTCCGAGATTACCAGTGATGTTCTTAACTATATAGTTTCGATATATAAAGTAAATAAAGACCATCGTTTATTTATAGAATTGAAAGATAAATATACTCAACTTGCAGATGCTGAATATGTTGTTTATCCAAACCTGAATAGTTCAATACCAACTAGATTTTTAGATGCTAACGGTAAAGAGATTTTTTCATACGATGGTGGAGTAAGTGAATTTATATTGATTTCTTTTGATTTTGATATAGAATTAGATTCTATTTCGATTGAAAACCCATATGTATCTGAGCTGAATAAGAATGGCAATTTTAGTTGGTAGCTAAACTACTGAAATCTATATATCAAGACTATAAAAATAAAGAAGTTAGAGAAGAGAAACGTTGTTTCTTCGATGATTCGAATCAATATGTGTTGTTTTCTGGAACAGCACTTGGTGAAAATGGTGACATTAGACATCTAAATGATTTGTATTTCTTTTTATTTTTATTGATATATTTTAAGGTAGATAAATCTCAAATAACATTAGTTGTTGACCTTGATATAATAAATGAATTTAAAGCAACTTCTGGCTATGAACATATAGCAGAAAGAATAGAAAAAAACATAGGTGCAATTATTGATGTTACTAGCTTTGAACAAAGTTTTAAGCGAAAAAAGAATAAAGATTTGATTTTTGTGGCAAGTGGACATGGTAGTATTGATGGACTGTATGTAGGTAAAAATAAAACATTTATTACCTCTGATTACTTTGAAGATAATGCTACTTATACAAATCGAACAATTATGATTATGACACAATGTTATGCTGGCGCATTCCATCATTTAGACACTAGAAAAAATATATGTGTTCTTGGTGCATCAGAATATCAAGAATCATTAAGTTTACCAATAGATAAGTTACTTACTGAGAAACTTCATAGTAAAGAGCTACAGGAGTTTGTTTTAAATACTCTATCTTTTTCTAGTAGAATACCAATAAATCCATTTATGTTTTCTTTATTTACGGCTTTAATAAATATTGAAAGAATGAAGACAAAAAAACATTTCATAAATATATATAAAAGTGCTGCTACCTTTACTCTGCAATATTTAAAACATACAGAGCATACCTTAGGCGTGTCAAGGGTAGATAAAGAATTATTGGACGGAAAAACTAAAATTACATTTGATAGCAGTAAATTAATCCAGCAACCTTATTTATTAAATAAAATAATAGCTGCTAGACTATATGTTTGTAAGTAGTATAATGGCCTGAATATTTAAGACAGAAATTCAGCAAAGTTAATTTCTAAAAAAGATAAAATATAATGAAATTAATGGAGAGAATAATGAGTCGAAAAAAAGGCCAAACTTACAGTGCAGAACAAAAAACTAAAATAGTTTTAGAATTACTAAAAGAAGAAGAGACTATAGCACAGATAGCCACTAAATATAAGATTACTTCTGCATCAATAAGTAAGTGGAAGAAACAATTTTTAGAGAATGCTTCACTAGCATTTGAACCAGCCAAAGCAGTGCAAGAATTTAAAAATGAAATTAAGTCAAAAGATGAAGAGATCGAAGAGCTTCAAAAACAACTAGGTAAATCAGTAGTTGAAAAGGAATGGCTAGCAAAAAAGCTAGAGAGCTCGGTCTCATTTAAAGAGAGAAAAACTCTCATTGAGAACGAGCTTGAACTAACTAAATCAACACAATGTAGATTATTAGGTATTAGTCGTGCTACTCACTATTACAAACCAGTACCAATCAGTAAAATAAATATAAAAATAATGCATACCATAGACGAGATAGCTACAGACAATTCAGAGTATGGCTACAGATTTATTCATCAACAACTGCTTGAAGATGGCTATAGTATTGGAAAAGACAGAGTACTTAAATACATGCAGTTTATGGGGATACAAGCGATATATCCTACTAAAAAAAGATTGACAAGTATTGGAAATCCAGAACATAAAATCTATGAATACCTTCTCAAACCATACTGGACAAGAAGAGGGCGAACTAAACAGATATATGTTCCCACTCCAAACGAAGTGTGGAGCGGAGATATAACTTATGTCAGAACAAATGGCGGATTTATGTATCTAGCTGCAGTTATAGACTGGCATAGCAAGGCTATCTTAGCATATAAAATATCTAACTCAATGGATGCGACACTTGCAACTGATGTTCTCAAAGAGGCACTTGCTAAATATCCAAAGCCAAAGATATTTAACTCTGATCAAGGTAGTCAGTACACAAGCTATGAGCATACTCAAGTTCTAAAAGATTATAATATTCAAATATCTATGAACGGAAGAGGAAGATCCATCGATAATATCGTAATCGAGAGATTCGACTTAATTAAAAAAACGGGTGCTTACTTTTCTACTTTTTCTTATAATTCACCAGATAATAATCAACCAAATTTAGCTTCATACTTTTACTAAGTCCTCTATGTAAACTAATCATATTTTTCATAT
>Ga0256840_1002060_pt1 | contig 18110 bp, 14 predicted proteins | sample 355202metaG_FD_185969 | JGI IMG/M metagenome (GOLD analysis project Ga0256840, IMG submission 185969) | Hydrothermal vent microbial communities from Mid Atlantic Ridge, Atlantic Ocean - 355-202 | ecosystem: Environmental > Aquatic > Marine > Hydrothermal vents | place: Atlantic Ocean: Mid...
CCGGAATGGGGCATCAATGCCATCGCCCTGGCGGCCCTTGCCATCAGCCGCTGCCCCTCGGGACGGATCGACCCCGAGTCCACGGTGAATCTCGGCACCATCCACGGCGGCACGGCCTCCAATATCGTGCCGGCAGAGGTTGTCATCGAGGGCGAGGTCCGCAGCCATTCCGAGCAGCGGCTGGAGGAGCTGACCTGCCGCCTGGGCAATATATTCCGGGAGACAGTGGCCGAGTGGCACGATCCCGGCGGCGAGGCGCGGGGCAGGCCCGGCCTGGAGGTGGACGTGCAGGCCGACTTTCCCCTCATGCGCCTGTCGCGCCGGGATCCCGTGGTCCGGCGCGTGGAACAGGCCGCGGCCGCCATTGACATGACATTGCGCCCCGAGATCGCCGGCGGCGGCTCCGACGCCAACATCTTCAACGGTTACGGCCTGCAGACCGCCATCATCGCCACCGGCATGCGCCATGTCCATTCCACCGACGAAGAGATATCCCTCCACGACATGGAGGAACTGACCCGGCTGCTGATCGCGCTGCTGACGGACGGGATTACCGGCTGACAGGCCGGCACCGGTCCTGCTCCCCACCTGCTTCCGTCGCCGCAACAGTTTGCCGCGCTCGACAACTACCTTGAACCGCCAGCACCTTTACCCTTCGCCGTCCTGATCCGTTTCCCCTTCCAGAACCTCCCTGAGCACCCTGCTCAACTCGCCCATCCGGTAGGGCTTGACCACCACGCCATGAAACCCGTATACCTGGTAGTCCGCCATGATCTGGTGGCTGGAATAGCCGCTTGAGACCACAGCCCGCACTTCGGGATCCAGCCGGCGCAACTCCTCCATGGTCTCCCTGCCGCCCATGCCGCCGGGAATGGTCAGGTCCATGATGACCGCATCAAAGGGCCGGCCCCGTTCCATGGCCTCCCGGTAGACCTGCACAGCCTGCCGGCCGTCGGCCACCGACTCCACCTCGTAGCCCATGGTATCCAGCATGGCGCAGGCAACACCACGCACCATCTCCTCGTCATCCATGACCAGGATCCGGCCGGCCGCGGTGCCCGGCGTCACCGGCGGCGCCGCCGCCTCCCCTCCGTCTCTCTCGCCCTCGTTACAGGCGGGCAGGTAGACATAGAAGATACTGCCGCTCCCCACCACCGAATCCACGGTGATATGGCCGCCGTGCTTGCTGATGATGGCGTAGCAGATGGCCAGTCCCAGGCCGTTGCCCGCCTCCTTGGTGGTGAAGTAGGGGTCAAAGATCTTGTCCAGGTGGTCCGCCCTGATCCCGACTCCGTGGTCTTCCACCGAGATCTGGATATAATTGCCCGGTGTCAGCGGCAGGGAGGTCTCGCCGGTGACCTCGTAATTGACGGCACCGATCCTGAGCCTTCCGCCCTCGGGCATGGCCTGCATGGCGTTGATGACCAGGTTGTCGATCACCTGGCCCACCTGGCCCACGTCGGCGCGGGTCAGCCAGAGGTCGGAGGCGATTTCAAAGGTGGCCTGGATGCGGGAACCGCGCAGGACAAAACCGGCAGACTCCCGGATCACGCTGGAAAGGTCCACGGTCTGACAGACCGGGGCGCCACCGCGGGAAAAGGTCAGCAGCTGCTTGGTCAGGTCCCGGGCCCGCAGGCTGGCCTGTTCCGCATCGGCAATGTGGCGATAGTGGGGATCGCTCTGGCGGGAGGTGATCCGGGCCAGGGAGAGATTGCCGAGGATGGCGGTGAGGAGATTATTGAAGTCATGGGCAATGCCGCCGGCCAGCACACCCACCGACTCCAGCTTCTTCGCCTTGGCCAGTTCCTCTTCCATCTTGCGCTGGTCGGAGACATCGGAGAAGACCAGGACCGCGCCGATCACCTGTTTGCGGTTGTCGGTGAGCGGCGCGCAGCTTTCGGTGACCAGGGTCTCGGTGCCGTCTCTCGCCCGCAGGACCAGGTCACCGCGGACCAGTTCCGCTCGTTCCTGCTCCAGGATACGGGCCACCGGGTCGAGGATCTCCCTGCCCGTGCCCATGCTGACCACCCGGAAGATCTCGCTCACCGGCCGGCCCCTCGCCTCTTCTTCGCTCCAGCCGGTGAGCTGCTCGGCCACCCGGTTGACCAGCACCACCCGGCCGTCGATATCGGCGGCGATCACGCCGTCGGCAATGGACTGCAGGGTGACCTGGAGGCGTTCCGACTCCGCAGCCAGCTGCTGTTCGGCCTTTTCCCGGCTGACGATCTCGCGGTTCAGATCCTTGATCCGCTCGCCGATGGTGGCGGCCATACGGTTGAACCCACGGATCAGATCGCCGATCTCGTCTTCGCGCCGCACCTCCAGGTCCTCCACCCGTTCACCCAGCCGCATCCTGCCCATGACCTCGGCCAGCCGATGCAGCGGTCCGGCGATGGAACGGGACATCAGCCAGGTCAGGAGCAGGGCCAGGACCATGGCGGCACCGAAGATTGCCAGCATCAGGTTGCGGACACTGGTGACCAGGTTGTGGAAAGAGGAAAGCGGCCGAAAGCAGAGGATGGCGGCAACGGGCTCTTCCTCCGGCGTATCCAGGGGCATGTAGTCGTAGACCTGCTCCTCCCTGTTGCCAGGCAGAAACAGCTTGCCCACCTTGCTGATACCGGCCTTCCTGCAGTAATCCAGGGGAACGGGAAAACGAATGCCCCGCAGCCGCCGGCCGGAGGCCCTGTCCAGGATCGAGGTCATGGCCACCCGGTTGCCGACCACCAGGGCGACACCATCGCCGTTGGCTGCCTCCTGCAGCCGGTCCAGGAGCCGGTGGTTGTCGGTCACCATGGTGCCGCCGAAGACCATGCCCACGACCTTGTCCCTGATGATGATGGGGCTGGCCGCCTCGATGGCCAGCACCGGCGCATTGGTTATATCCTTGCCCCGCAGCTCGAGAAAATGGAGCAGGGTGGCATTCTCCTCCAGCATGGTGCCAGCCGAATAGAGACCGCTGAGCATACCTTCCTCGATGATGGGATGGTCAAAGAAGTCCCCGCCCAGGCTCGAGCCGGGAAAGGGCGACACCTTCAGCTCGCCGAGCCCGTCGGTGACCAGGAGGAAATCAAGCTGGTACTGGGTGGACAGCTGGTCGAGATGGTTGCGAAGCTGACCGAGAATACCGAGCCGCAGCGTGGTCTTTACGGTATTGTCCAGGGAAACGGCATGGATGGCCGCCCCCACCCTGGCCACCTCGTTGCGGTAGCTGAGGGAGGCGGCAGAGACATCGGCATGGAGCTGCCGCCGCATATCGTCGCCAAGATGCTCCTTGAGGACGTGCACTGCGCCCCAGGTGGCGAGGATCATGGGTACCAGCACGGAGAAGAAGGTGAGCACCTGCAGACGACTGCGCAGGGAATAGAGCAGCCATCGCCGGCGCCGGGCCCGGCCTGATTCCTGAGGAGGGGAAGAACAAGTGCTCATCGCGCCCTTTCCGGCTCCATCCGGTCATAGACCAGGCGGGCGGCCTCGAGGATATCCACCGGCACCCGGATGCCGAGCTGCCGGGCCCTGGCAAGGTTGATGGCGATATAGGACTCTGCCGGTTTCTCGATGGGGATCTCGCCCGCATCGTCTCCCTTGAGGACCCGGACCAGTTGCCGTCCCAGCTGATGGCCGCTTGCCACCAGGTCGATGCCGGCCGAGACCAGGTAACCGTAACGTACCCAGTCGGTGAAGAAGGTGAAGCCGGGCTTGGACTGGTTCGCAAACAACCAGGCCAGCGTATCGGCCAGGGGCCTCACCGAGCCGTCGGCGTTGCGCAGCCCCAGGGGGCCGGTGACCGCGACCATGTCCACGGCCGGGTCCGCATCGAGCCGGCGGATCAGGGCCTGCAGTTCCGCAAAGGTGGCCACATGCCTGACCCCGATGGAGGTGATCGGACACTCCCTGGTGCACGATTTCACCTCCCGGACAAACTCCTCGCTCATCATCTGCAGCCAGGGCTCGGCATCGGAGGTGACCACCACCAGACGGTGGGCCGCGGGCACGACCTCGTGGGCCGTCTCCAGGGTCCTGACGTAATCCACCTCCTCGGTGACGCCGGTCACATTCCTGCCCGGCTTCTGCCGGGAGGCCATGAACGGCCGACTCCGGTTGTAGACCTCGGGCCGGACGCTGATGCCACCGAACAGCACCGGTATGTCGCCGTCGACAAGGGACGGCAGCACCTCGGCCACAGCCGGATCATCCAGGATCACCACCACATCCGGGGCAAGGCACTTCACCGCCCCCAGGGCCTCCCGGCCCTGGACCCTGATCTGCTCCGGTGTCGTGTACTTCTGCCTGGTCTCCATGTAAAAACGGCTGATGCTGATATTGCGGTTGTCGAAAAAACCGTTCTTTTTCAGCTCGTCGAGGATGCCCCGTTCCAGGACGGCACCGGAGCCGATACCCTTGCCGTAGCTGTGAATGATGAGCACATGGAGCCTCTTGAGCATGGTGCCGGGCAGCATCGTCTCGAACACCTGGTCGGCCGCGGCCAGCAGGTCGGTGGGGATGGCGATGCCGAGCTGCCTGGCCCTGGCCATGTTGAAGACGATGGCATAGTCGGAGGTGTCCTCGATGCTGATCTCGCCCGCCGGCATCCCCCGGAGAATCCTGGCCACCCGGTCGGCCACCTGCCTGCCCATGGAGACAAAATTGACCGACACCCCGCCCAGGATCCCCATCCTGGAGACAACGTAGTTGACGGCCATGCCCGGCTTTCGCCCATGGCGCAGGGTCCAGCGGAACAGGTCCTCGCCGGTGACCATGGAGCCGTCGGCAGCAGGCAGACGGACCGCCACCGGGTAATAGGCGCCGATCTCGGGATCGCTGTTGATGCGAAGGATGAACCGCCTGTACTGGGCAAAGCTGTCGGCCTGCCAGATGGAGTAAAGGATATCGGTCTCGTTGGCAAACAGTTCCTCCTGGATCTGTCGCTTGATGGCATAGCCGGTGGGCGAGTCGTCGACAATGAAGACCACCCGTCGCAGGCCGGGCACGATCTCCTTCATCAACTGCAGCGACTTGTCGATATAGAGCCGCTCATGGACACCGGTGACGTTGTGGCCGGGCTGCGACCGGCTACGCATGAATTCCCGCGCCCGGTTATAAAATTCCGGCTGGTTGTTCATGCCGGAGAAGACCACCGGGATCTCGGTATCCACCAGCGACATCATCACCGTACGGATGGCGTTGTCGTCCATGGTGACCACCACGTCCGGCCGCATCGCCGCCACCAGCTTCAGGGCCTCCCTGCCCCTGGCCCGGATCTGTTCGGGCCTGGTGTAGTGCCGCTTGGTATCCATGTAGAACCGACGGATATCCACGGTCTTGCCGTCGATGTAGCCATGCCGCGCCAGCCCCTCCACCAACCCCTTGTCCTCGGGCTCGGAGACCAAGTTCCCTGGGTCATAGCTGTGGATAACCAGGACCACCGGCAGTCGCGCCGCCTGGCACCGGCCGGCCGGTAATCCGACGGCCAGCCAGACAGCGAACGTCAAAACGAGAAGAAAGTTCGAGGACTGTCGCAGATTCACCCTCATAATGCCTCTTCCAGGACCACGATTCCGGGATCGCCCTCCCGCACCTCGCCGATCACCGCCGCGTCGGCGGCGGGATCTTCAGCCCGTAACCGCTCCAGCAATAGCTGCGCCGCGGCCGGAGTAAGGGCAAAGAGCAGCCCGCCGCTGGTCTGCGGATCAAAGACCACCATCTCTTCCACGGCGTCGGCTGTCATCCGGCTGCGGAACCAGGGAGCGTAATGGCGACGGTTGGTGTAGGCCCCCTCGGGGATGATGCCCATGGCGACAAGATCGGCAACGCCGGCCAGGACGGGCAGACGCCCGCTGTCCAGGTGGATGGCGACCCCGGAGGCTGCCGCCATCTCGTGGGCATGACCCGCCAGGCCAAAGCCGGTGATGTCGGTGCATCCATGCACCGCTATCTCGGGCCGGTGGTGAAACTCCCTGTGGGCAACGATCTCGGCCGGCAGCCGGTTCAGGGCCGCCATGGTCTCCACCAGGCGCTGCTCGGTTTCACTTCCTGCAAGGCCGCCCTTGATGGCCGTGGACAGGATACCGGTGCCCAGGGGCTTGGTCAGGATCAGAAGGTCACCGGACCGGGCACCGCTGTTGAGCAGGACCCGGTCCGGATGGACGATACCGGTGACCGCGAGCCCGTACTTGAGCTCCGTATCCTCGATGGAATGCCCGCCGACGAGCAGCGCCCCCGCCTCCCGGATCTTGCTGAGCCCACCCTCCACCACCCGGCGGAAGATCTTCTCCTCCATGGTCCGGACCGGACAGGCCAGGATATTCATACAGAGCAGGGGGCGGCCACCCATGGCATAGACGTCGGAAAGCGCATTGGCGGCCGCGACCTGGCCAAAGGAGTAGGGGTCGTCGACAATGGGGGTGAAAAAATCCAGTGTCTGGATAAGGGCCGTGGTGTCATCGAGGCGATAGACACCGGCATCATCGCAGGTCTCGCTGCCGACGATCAGGTTGTCGTCCACGGGCAGATCCAGCCCGCAAAGTATCCGGCCCAGGTCCCCCGGGCCCAGCTTGGCGGCTCAGCCGGCAGCCCGAACGGTGCGGGTCAGCCTGGTGGTATCGTTGTCCATATCCGGTATACTCTCAGCGGGAAATGATCATCATGTATGGTTTCATGGGAATATTCTACCAAATCTCCCTCTATTTTGTTGAAAAAAAATCAGTAATCTGGTTTGAAATAATCTTCACGTCCGTCCAGGCCATTGCCTGGGGCCGTGATCCTGGGAATCCGTCTTGCCCGGCACCCGGCGGGCGGTAAGCGCTCACAGGAACCGCATCTTTGCACGGTCGTGCCTGCCCGCATAGGTAGGCTATAGCGGTCAGGCACGCCTGCACAAATCTGCAGCCCCTGAGAGCGCTTACACCATTGTGGTCGAGAAAACCGATGGTTGGTCATCCCGTGAGGGGTTTCGGCGGGCGCTCTGCAGGGAGAACCAGAGAATCGCGTATATGGAGGCACAAGGAGTCCATCTTTGTGCCTCGTCACTTTTCAGACAAGACCTGCGTTGCGCGGGACCCGGCAATGGAACAGCAACACCCTGATTACAGCAGGTGGGGCAAGCCCCGCCATGAATGCGGCATCTGCGGCATCTTCGGTCACGAGGATGCCTCGAAACTGACCTACTTCGGCCTCTATGCCCTCCAGCACCGGGGCCAGGAAAGCGCCGGCATCGTTGCCAGTAACGGCCGGCGGGTCCGGATCCACAAGAACATGGGCCTGGTGCCCGAGGTCTTCTCCGAGCAGACCCTGCAGCATCTCTCCGGCCACCTTGCCGTGGGCCATGTCCGCTACTCCACCACCGGCGAGTCCAACATCATCAACACCCAGCCTTTCCTGGTCACCCACAAGGGCATGCCTCTGGCCGTGGCCCACAACGGCAACCTGGTCAACTCCATCGACCTGCGCCGGCACCTGGAAGAGAAAGGCGCCATCTTCCAGACCACCATGGACAGCGAGATCGTGGTTCACCTCATGGCCCGGACCCTGGACATGGGGATCGCCCGCGCGGTCAAGGAATCCTTTGCCTGCATCCGCGGCGCCTATTCGCTGCTCCTCATGACCCTGGATGCCATGATCGCGGTCCGGGATCCCAACGGTTTCCGTCCCCTGTGCCTGGGCCTGCTCGACAACGGCGCCCACGTGGTGGCCTCGGAGACCTGCGCCCTGGATCTCATCGGCGCCGAATATGTCCGCGACGTGGAGCCGGGCGAGGTCCTGATCATCAACCGTGACGGTATCGAATCGATCTTTCCCTGGGCACCGCGCAAGAAGAGCTACTGTATCTTCGAGCATGTCTACTTCGCCCGCCCCGACAGCGATATCTTCGGCCTCAACGTCTATGCGGCCCGCAAGCGCATGGGCCAGATCCTGGCCCGGGAGGCGAAGATCGACGCCGACTTCGTCATGCCCTTTCCCGATTCCGGCAACTATGCCGCCATCGGCTATTCGCAGGCCTCGGGCATCCCGCTCGAGATGGGCATGATCCGCAACCACTACGTGGGGCGGACATTTATCCAGCCGTCCCAGTCCATGCGGGACTTCTCGGTCAAGGTCAAGCTCAACCCGGTCCGCTCCCTGCTCAAAGACCGGCGGGTCATCATTGTCGAGGATTCCATCATCCGCGGCACCACCGGCCGCAGCCGGGTCCGTTCCCTGCGCGATGCCGGCGCCCGGGAGGTGCATATGCTGGTAAGCTGCCCGCCTACCTGCCATGCCTGTTACTATGGCATCGATTTCCCGTCGAGCAAGAAACTGATCGCCGCCACCAACACCCTGGACGGCATCCGCGACCACCTGGGCCTGGACTCGCTCACCTACCTGAGTCTGGACGGCCTGGTCGAGGCCACCGGCCTGCCCCGGGACCATTTCTGCCTGGCCTGTTTCAACGGCGAGTATCCCATCGAGCCCGACCCCGAATTCCGCAAGGATGCCCTCGGTTGCGGCTGCGGATCCTGAGCCGCGCGGACAGAACGGTTTTCCCTTTACCGGACATTGCCCTGACATGGCCGAAATCATCATAGACACCTATCTCTGCAGCGGCTGCGCCACCTGTGTCGAGATGTGCCCTGAGGTCTTTCGCCTCGACGAGGTGACCGGAAAGGCGGAACTGCTGGTCCTTGATCCGGAGATCAGCGACGAACTCCTCCAGGCAGCGGCCTTCTGCCCGGAAAAGTGCATCGAGGTGCGCGGCTGATCCCGGCGATGCGCATCCTCGCCCTGGCCTGGTGCCTCTGGTGCTCCCTGCACAGCCTGCTGATCACGGAGACGCTGACCCGCCGGATACGCGACCGGGGCGGTTTCCCGGCCGGGATTTTCCGGCTCGCCTATGTCCTCTTCTCGCTTCTTGGCCTGCTGCCTGTTCTCTGGTACCAGTCCACGCTGCCCCGCACCATCCTCTTTGACTGGACCGGTCCCTGGCGGATCGTGCAGCTCGCCCTTCTCCTCTACGCCCTGGTCATGTTCGCCGGTGGCGCCAGGGTCTATGACATACGCCATTTCCTGGGCCTGCGCCAATGGCAGGACTATCGTGCCGGCAGGCCGCCGTCTGCCGCCGCCTTCCGGGCATCGGGCATTCTCCGCCTGGTACGTCATCCCTGGTACAGCGGCGGCCTGGCCCTGCTCTGGGCCATGGGGCCGGTGAGCGATGTCAGCCTGGTCAGCCATACCATCCTCAGCCTCTATCTCCTCATCGGCACCCTGCTGGAAGAGAGAAAACTGCAGCGCGAACTGGGCCGACCCTACGAAGAGTACTGCCGGCAGGTGCCCATGCTGGTCCCCTGGAAGGGGTGGTGGAAAGGAAAAGAAGAGCGGGCGGGGTAGTTGCAACCCCTCACGGGATAACCAACCACCGGTTTTTTCGACCACAATGCTGTAAGCGCTCTCAGGGGCCGCAGATTTGTGCAGGCGTGCCTGACCGCTATAGCCTATCTATGCGGGCAGGCACGCCCGTGCAAAGATGCGGTGCCTTATAGTAGGTCCAACCTGTGAGCGCTTACGGGTAGTCAGGTGCCAGGACAGTTACCTGTCTGCTGCAGTGACACGAGGGTATCTCCCTGATCTTCATGCTTTATTGCACCCCAGGAGGCATGAAAGTTTATCCGGACCGGACCAGATCGACGAGCCGGGGCAGGGTCTGCTCGGCCGGTCCGGGCAGGAAGAGATCGGGCGGCGGCGACAGGGCCTGCTCCCGGTTGAACTCGACGAGCAGGCCGCCCTGGCTGCGGACCATCTGCGGCAGACCGGCGGCAGGATGGACGCGGGCCGAGGTGCCGATGACCAGGAGCAGGTCGCAGCGGGCGACAAGTTCGTGGATCTCGTCCAGGTGCCGCACCGGTTCGCCAAAAAGGACCACGTTGGGTTTGAGCACCGACCCGCACTTGTCGCAGCATGGCAGGTCTTCCTCCCGGTACCGGGCCTCCCTCACCGGCTCCAGGGAGCTACAGCGCAGGCACTGCAGGTGATGGTGTTCGCCGTGGATCTCCAGGACCCTGCGGCTGCCCGCGGCCTGGTGCAGGCCGTCCACATTCTGGGTGTTCACGCCCTGCAGGCACCCGGCCGCCTCGAGCCGGGCCAGGGCACGATGGGCCGGGTTGGGTGTTTTGCCGGCCAGGATCCTGCCCATGGCCCGGTAGAGCTGCCACGCCCTGGCCGGGTCCCGGCGGAAGATCCCGATGGTGGCATACTCCTCGGGCGGGAACATGCTCCACAGGCCGCCACGACTCCTGAAATCCGGGATCCCGCTGGCCACCGAGATCCCGGCTCCGGTCAGGGCCAGGACCCTCCCGGCCGCCCTGATCCGGCTCGCCGCCTCCATGAATTCCCGTGGCTGTCGTGCTGTTGCCATCCCTATTTACGCGCTCCCGGCCACAGTGTACAATGGATGTCATGCGTACCCATCAAGATCTCCGCCCCTGGATCATCGTCCTGGCCTACATCCTGCTCATCTACCTGAGCCTGCCGCTCATGCGGCCGCTGCAGCGCCGGCTCTATGAACTGCTGGGCATATCTGCCCTGTCGCTGGCAGTGAACATCGTCCTCGGCCTGGCCGCCCTCGCCGTCCTGTGCCTGGGCCTGCGGCGTGGCGGCGGGACCGCGCTCCTTCTCCTGCTGATCCTTGCCGCTCTCGGCCTGACCGCCGTCCGGATCGAGCTGCCCGAGGAACGACTGCACTTCCTGGAATATGGCCTCCTGGGCCTGCTGGTCCACCACGCCGGGACCAGGCACGGATCGCGACTCTCCTTTCCGCTCCTGCTGGCCATCACCACCCTGGCCGGCGTGTTCGACGAGGGCATCCAGCACCTGCTCCCCAACCGGGTGGGCGATCTCAGGGACATCCTCCTCAACACCGGCGGCGGCCTGGCAGGTCTGTGCACGGCCCGCCTCCTGTCCGGGACAAGCGGTCCGCCGGGCAGACAGGCCTGAATCACCTCACCGGCGGTTGACGCTGCAGAACACCTCCATCGCCATGGTGGCGGGGGCGCCGCGACCAAGGATCCAGGTCATGGCCTCGCTGCTGCTGCCGGTGGCGCCGGCAAGCGACACCCAGGTATCCGGCGGCACGCTCAGCCGGGTGGCGGCTGCGGTAAAGACGATGCTCCGGCCCGCGGCAAAGGAGATCTTCGGCACCAGGGTCAGGTCCACCCGGTCCGCAAGCACCAGGGGCGTCACCTCCAGGCCGCTCTCCAGACGGCGGTAGTCGGTCAGCCAGGCATGGGAGAAACCATACCGGCCGCAGAGCTCGATCCAGCCCTTGGTGACGGGAATATCCCGGCCCAGGCGGAGATAGCCGCTGCTGCCGGAGGCGACGCGCAGCATCAGCTCCGTCTGCCGCTGCAGCTGACCATGGCCCAGGCGCAGGCCGGGCCGTGACGAATCAATGCCCGAGACCGTGGACAGGCGTCGCGTGTTCTCCTCCTGCCGCCGGTGGCGCAGCCGCACCGTTACCAGGGGCACCGGCACATCCAGGGCATGGACCAGGCCGCGGAGCCGGGGAATACGCGCCGGCGCATCCACCACCACAATGGCGTTCCCCACCCGGTCTAGGGAGGCCCGGCCGTTGGGAGAAAGCGCGGCCCGCACCGGTGCCAGGAGCTCGGCAGCGGCACGGTGGCGAACATGGATGATCTCGATGGCGGTCTCCCCGGAGCCCTCGTTCTCCTCCCCGGCCGCTCCGGCGGTCACCATGGCAAGCGCACCCGCGGCCAGGAGAAAAACCACCATGAGGTGGTACCTTTTCTTCCACAGTATCCAATGCATAATCCCAGTCTACCACCCGCACCGGCCCGGCTCAAGGAAAAGGGGGTATTGGCAAAAAAGCGACACCTTGTCCTGCTTCTTGTTGAATACCGGTTATCAATTGAGTATACAAATTCGTATGCGTGTTTGTCGCAGACACCCCACCCCCAACGGAAACCACCACCGGAGACGCTGATGGGAGCATACGAGGAGGTCTACAGGAAAAGCATCGAGGAGCCGGAGGCCTTCTGGGCCGAGGCTGCGGCAGGAATCGACTGGTACCGGCAGTGGGACACGGTACTGGACCGTACGAACCCGCCATTCTATCGCTGGTTTTCCGGCGGAGAGCTCAATACCTGCCACAACGCCGTGGACCGGCACGTGGAGGCGGGACGCGGCGACCAGGCCGCCATTATTCACGACAGCCCGGTCACCGGCAGCATCCGCACCATCACCTACCGTGAACTGCGCGACCAGGTGGCGCTTTTTGCCGGCGCCCTGCGCGGCCGGGGCGTGGGCAAGGGGGACACGGTCATCATCTACATGCCCATGATCCCCGAGGCCCTGGTGGCCATGCTCGCCTGTGCCCGGCTCGGCGCCATCCATTCCGTGGTCTTCGGCGGGTTCGCCGCCAGCGAGCTGGCCATCCGCATCGACCATGCCAGGCCAAAGGCCATGGTCATCGCCTCGGGCGCCATCGAGGGCAGAAAGACCCTGGCCTACAAGCCCCTGGTCGATGCGGCCATTCTCCAGTCGGACCACAAGCCCGACACGTGTATCATCTTCCAGCGCGACTTCATTATTGCCGAGCTGACCGGCCCCCGGGACGTCACATGGCAGGAGATCATCCGGGATGCCGAGCCCGCCGACTGCGTGCCGGTCCTGGCCACCGATCCCCTCTACATCCTCTACACCTCCGGCACCACCGGCATGCCCAAGGGCGTGATGCGGGACAACGGCGGCCATGCGGTGGCCATCCACTGGACCATGAAGAACATCTACAACGTCGAACCCGGCGAGGTCTACTGGGCCGCGTCCGATGTCGGCTGGGTGGTGGGCCACTCCTACATCGTCTACGGGCCGCTGCTCAAGGGATGCACCACCGTGGTCTACGAGGGCAAGCCCATCGGCACCCCGGATGCCGGCGCCTTCTGGCGGGTGATCGAGCAGCACGGGGTGACCACCCTCTTCACCGCGCCCACCGCCTTCCGGGCCATCAAGAAGGAGGACCCGGACGGTGCTCTGCTCGGCAAGTATGACCTCTCCGGCTTCCGGGCCCTGTTCCTGGCCGGCGAGCGGCTGGATCCCGACACCTACCACTGGGCGAGGAAACTGCTCAACGTGCCGGTGATCGACCACTGGTGGCAGACAGAAACCGCATGGGCCATTGCCGCCAACCCCTTGGGAATAGAAAAATTTCCGGTCAAGCCCGGCTCGGCCACCAAACCGGCCCCGGGGTACGACATCCGTATCCTCAACGACGGGGGCGAGGAGCTGGGGCCGGAGCAGGAGGGCAATATCGTGGTCAAACTGCCTCTGCCCCCGGGCACCCTGGCCACCCTGTGGAACAACGAGGAACGGTTCGTCAAATCCTACATGTCCACCTTTCCCGGTTACTACGAGACCAGTGACGGCGGCTACATCGACGAGGACGGCTATGTCTTTGTCATGGGCCGGATCGATGATGTCATCAACATCGCCGGCCACCGGCTTTCCACCGGCGCCATGGAGGAGGTGATCGCCACCCACCCGGACGTGGCCGAGTGCGCCGTTTTCGGTATCGAGGACACCCTCAAGGGCCAGATCCCGCTGGGCCTGGTGGTCCTCAAGGCCGGCGCCGACCGCGACGAGGACGAGGTGGCCGCCGAGCTGGTGCAGATGATCCGCGACCAGATCGGGCCCATTGCCTGCTACCGCCAGACCGCCGTGGTGGCCCGCCTGCCCAAGACCCGCTCCGGCAAGATCCTCCGCGGCACCATGCGCGCCATTGCCGCCGGCAGGGAGTACCGGATGCCCTCCACCATCGACGACCCGGCCATCCTCGACGAGATCACCGACAACCTGAAGAAACTGGTCCTGCCCCGCTGACGGGCGCCCCCGAGCCGCCATGAAACTGCACGAATACCAGGCCAAGGAACTCTTTGCCCGCTACGGCCTGCCGGTGCCGGAGGGGCAGACGGCCACGACCGGGGAAGAGGGCATGGCCATTGCCGACCGGCTGGGGTATCCGGTGGCGATCAAGGCCCAGGTCCATGCCGGCGGCCGGGGCAAGGCCGGGGGTGTGCGCCTGGCCAGGAACCGGGCCGAGGCCGGGGAGGCCCTGGAGGCGATCCTCGACATGACCCTGCGCACCGCCCAGACCGGAGAACGCGGCCTGCCGGTCCGCCGGGTGCTGGTGGAAAAGGGGGCGGAGATCCGGCAGGAGTTCTATCTCTCCATCCTGCCCGACCGGGCCAGCGGCACCATGCTGATCATCGGCTCCGGCGAGGGGGGGATGAACATCGAGGAGGTTGCTGCCCGGACACCGGAACGGATCGCCCGCATCCATGTTCATCCCCTGGCCGGACTCCAGCCCTTTCATGTGCGGCGCCTGGCCTTTGAGCTCGCCCTGAACGATGCCCAGGAACGCTCCTTCTTCGATCTCATGACCGGCCTCTACCGGGCCGTGACCGAAAACGACCTGCTCCTGGCCGAGATCAATCCCCTGGTCTTTACGGCCGATAAGACCTTCCTCCTCCTGGATGCCAAGGCCGAGGTCGATTCGAGCAGCCTGTTCCGGCATCGTGACCTGGCCGCCCTGCGCGACGATGCGGACCGGGACCCGCTGGAGCTGAAGGCCGCCAGGTACAACCTCAACTACATCCGCCTGGACGGCAACATCGGCACCATGGTCAACGGTGCCGGCCTGGCCATGGCCACCATGGACATGATCAAGCGGGCCGGAGCCGCACCGGCCAACTTCCTGGACGTGGGCGGCGGTGCCAATGCCGTGATGATCGAGCACGGTTTCCGCATCCTGCTCTCCGATCCCCGGGTCAGGGCCATCCTGATCAACATCTTCGGCGGCATCCTGCGCTGCGATGTGCTGGCCCGCGGCGTGGTCGAGGCGGCCCGGGCCACGGCCATCGACATCCCGCTGGTGGTCCGCATGGAGGGCACCAACGTGGATGAGGGCAGAAGGATACTGACCGATTCGGGCCTGGAACTGATCACTGCCACCGATCTTCGGGATGCGGCGGCCAGGATCGCAGCCATTGCCGCGCGACTATGAGCATCTTCGTCACTGAGCAGACCCGGCTGCTGGTCCAGGGGATCACCGGCCGGGAGGGACGTTTCCACGCCGACCAGTGCCGCCGCTACGGTACCCGGGTCGTGGCCGGGGTGACGCCGGGCAAGGGCGGCAGCAAGGTGGACGGCACCCCGGTCTTCAACACCGTGGCCGAGGCGGTGCGGAGGACCGGCGCCGATGCCTCCATGATCCTGGTGCCGCCGCCCTTTGCCGCGGACGCAATCATGGAGGCCGCCGATGCCGGCATCCGGCTGGTGGTCTGCATCACCGAAGGGATCCCGCTCCACGACATGCTGAGGGTCCGCTCCTTCCTGCAGCTCAGCTGCTGTCGTCTGATCGGCCCCAACTGTCCCGGCATCATCGCGCCCGGGGCCTGCAAGATCGGCATCATGCCCGGCCCCATCCACCGACCCGGTCCCATCGGCGTCATCTCCCGTTCCGGCACCCTGACCTACGAGGTGGTCCACCAGCTCAGCGGCCGGGGCCTGGGCCAGTCCACCTGTATCGGCATCGGCGGTGACCCGGTGGTGGGCACCTCCTTCATCGACTGCCTGCAGGCCTTTGCCGGCGACCCGGCGACCCGGGGCCTGGTCCTGGTGGGCGAAATCGGCGGCTCGGCCGAGGAAGAGGCGGCCCGCTGGATCCGCGACCATCTCGACATCCCGGTGGTGGGCTTCATCGCCGGGCTCACCGCGCCGCCCGGCCGCCGCATGGGCCACGCCGGCGCCATCGTCGACGGCGCCGCGGGCACGGCCGCGGCCAAGATCAGCGCCATGCGCGACTGCGGCATCCATGTCTGCGAAGACCTGGGCAACTTCGGCGAATTCTGCGCGGACATCTTTAGCAACCTGAGAGACGTGCGAGACAAAGGGGAAATATGATCGTATCTCGAGTAAAACTGAAAAACTGGCGCAACTTCACCAAGGTTGATGTCCGACTCAGGAAAAGACAATTTATTGTAGGACCAAATGCGTCAGGAAAATCCAACTTCCTTGATGTCTTTCGATTTCTCAGAGATATTGCGAAACCGGATGGAGGCGGCCTTCAGAAAGCAGTGAAAGACCGGGGAGGTGTTTCCAAAATTCGATGTCTCGCCGCCCGGCGGGATCCGGAAATAGGTGTTGAAATCTTTTTGGCCAAAGATGCTGATTCTCCCCCTATATGGCGGTATGAAATCCGCATCAAACAGGAGTCAAGAGGTCACCGGCAACCGATCCTGTCCCGCGAAGAGGTCTGGCACAAGGATCAAAGGATATTAAAAAGGCCGGACAAAGACGATCTGAAGGATAACGAACGCCTCAAGCAGACTTTTCTGGAGCAGATTATCACCAATAAGGACTTTCGCGAGATTGCAAACTTTCTGAAATCTGTCACTTATCTGCACCTTGTCCCCCAGCTTCTGCGGTTTTCAGAATTTTCTCAGGGTAAGCACCTGGAAGACGATCCTTTCGGCCAAGGTTTTCTGGAGCGGATCGCCGGCGCCACTGAAAAAACCCGCAAATCCCGACTGGCAAAAATTGAGGAGGCGCTACAGATTGCTGTGCCTAATCTCGAACAGCTCAAATTTGAACGAGACCCCATCACAGGCAAACCTCATCTGGCTGCATTATATTCTCATTGGCGACCAAAGGCCGGGTGGCAAAGAGAGGACCAGTTCTCCGATGGAACTCTCCGACTGATTGGCCTGTTATGGTCCCTCCTGGAGGGAGATTCCCTGCTTCTGCTGGAAGAACCCGAGCTGTCGCTGAATACCGGAATTGTCGCCCAAATCGCGCCACTGATCTACCGAATGCAACGCCTGAAAAAACGGCAGGTTCTGATCAGTACCCACAGTGAATCCCTCCTGGGAGACAAAGGAATTGACGGGAGGGAAGTAATACTTATCACGCCGGTTTCGGAGGGATCCAGCGTCGAAATATCAGCCGACATCAGAGATGTCAGGGCGATGCTTGAGACCGGTCTCAGCGTCGGGGAGGTCCTTATTCCCAGAAGCAAACCACAACATGTCGAGCAGCTTGGTCTCTTTGAATGAACGACATCTACATCACCCTCGCGGTCGAAGACCAGTTGAGCGAAACCGTTGCCCGGAAGATTCTCAAGGAGAGTCCGCAGCCATTTATCATTAATCAGTGTCTTGGTAACCAGGGATTCGGCTATCTGAAATCAAAAATCAATGCATTTAATCGGGCAGCAAGTGGATCACCTTTTTTCGTACTGACAGACCAGGACAGCGGCTGTCCGCCAGAAAAAATAACAAGCTGGCTGCAGAACCCGATGCATCCCAACCTTCTTTTCAGAATTGCCGTGATGGCGATTGAATCTTGGGTGATGGCACACCGTGATGCCTTTGCTGATTTCCTTGGTATACCCCCTGACAAAATCCCCCTGGAAACGGATACGATTGAAAATCCAAAGCTATTTTTACTCTCCCTGGCCCGAAAATCCAGATTCCACCGGCTGAAACAGGATATTGTACCAGCAAAAGGCGCAACAAGTGTTCAAGGACCCGATTACAACAACCGTCTGTGTACGTTCATCGAACAATCCTGGAGTGTTCACATGGCCCGCAAACATTCTGACAGTCTGAACAGAGCATATAATCGGATACAGGGATTCAATCCGTGAGTCATGTACCCATAGCAGACCATGCATACCCTCAGTGAGATCTGCAGCGCAGTATCTTCAAGTACCTGCAACCGCAGGGATACCAGGCCAAGAGTCACAGATTAACGTAGGCCTTATCCGAAACCCAAAATGGGTGGGCGGGCGCCTTCGAAAGTGGTCTCCTTGGCAGTAGCTGAGTAAAAGTATCGGTGGTATTTTTAGGTGGTTGCCGATAGCGGTGAACTATTACGTACCTGAAAATTTTCCCGGAGCCAACGCTTACCCGTTTCTTATGACAGAAATTCTGCATAAGGGATTAATGGCACATGCAAAAATATTCCTACAGGATCCTCATCGGCAAACCCGGCCTGGACGGACATGACCGGGGTGCCAAGTTCATTGCCCGCGCCCTGCGCGACGCAGGCTTCGAGGTGATCTA
>Ga0256840_1002061_pt1 | contig 18100 bp, 18 predicted proteins | sample 355202metaG_FD_185969 | JGI IMG/M metagenome (GOLD analysis project Ga0256840, IMG submission 185969) | Hydrothermal vent microbial communities from Mid Atlantic Ridge, Atlantic Ocean - 355-202 | ecosystem: Environmental > Aquatic > Marine > Hydrothermal vents | place: Atlantic Ocean: Mid...
CAACAAATGGAGATATTTTCAGGTAAAAAAATATTCTTGGATTTACATGTTTCAGTGAAGAAAGGCTGGAGTAAAAACAGAGATGGACTAGAAGAATTAGGTTATATTCTTTAAAAAGTCATAAAATTGTCATATATTTATATTTGATGATATTCCTGTAAAGCCCAGTAAATAGGTGTTTTCTAATAAAAAAAAGATGAATGATTAAAAAAACTTATAATATTTACAAAGTTTTTAGTTTTGTAAGATACTTTTAATATTATAACATATATAATTGTTTAACAAACAAGGAAAATAGAATGTTTTTGAAAAAAAGTTCGTCAAATTCGACAATAAAAAATGTTGTTACATTAAATGTATTTTCTGAGAAGAGCTATATATTTAAGAATGATGCCTTTCAGCCTTTGAGCAAACCCAATTATAATACTGCTAACTTTATTACTTCATATATAAGTAATAAGGATATTATTACGACTAGTGTTAAAATAAGTCGTAGTATTCCAGAAGAAGATATATCAGATATTTTAGATATCAAGGCATATGAAGAACTTGGTTTAGACCAAGCAAATAGCTATATTATTTCGTCATATGAAGTTGAAAGTGCAGGTGAAGAAAGAGAATATCATATTTTCGTGTCCAATCCAGAAGATATAGATAGATTATATTTACCAACAAAACAACAAACAAAATATATTGATTTAATTATTCCTGCACCTTTATTGTATAAGCCTCTTTACACTAAAGAAATATTACAGAATAATGCCACACACTGTTTTGTTTACTTTTCTCGGTATGATGCTTCAGTGACACTCTATAAAGATGGTGAATATCTGTATTCTAAATCAATAGATTTTTCACTGGAACAAATTTATGACAGATATTGTGAATATATCGGCGAAAAAGTTGATGAGAAAGATTTTTTCTCAATTCTAGAGTCAGAAGGTCTTAAAACAACAAATAATGATTTTCAACAAAACTTTATGAAAATTTTTGGTGAAGTATTTATTACAATTAATGATATTATTATTTATGCTAAAAGAGCATTTAATTTAGAGACAATCGATCAAATGTTTATTGGTTCCGAGCATGGACCAATAATTGGGTTAGATGACTACAGCCAAAATTATTTGGGGCTTCCTTCAACTGATTTTAACTTTAATTATAATGTAAATAATGAGGAGTGGTATACAGATCAATTTCATTACCTTATGTTACTTTCGTCATTTGAATACATGGAAGATGAGTCTTCATTTGTAAACTTGACAATGTACCCTAGAGCACCATCTTTTGTTAACAGAGCAAGTGGACAGTTTATTATATCAACATTCGCGGCTATTGCATTAAGTCTAGCTTATCCACTTACATATTTAGTTGGCTCTTATGTGAATGATGCAAAGATATATGCACTTGATATTGAAAATAAACAGTTAAGTGCAGAATCAAGTAAATACAAAGGTATTTTAAGTAAAAAGAAAAATACAATTCAAACATTAGATGCAAATATAAAAAGTGTTGCAACAAGATATGGCAGTAAAACAAAAACACTAACAGCAATTTATGATAAGAAAATAAATTATAAATTAAAATCAGGACTATTTCATACGATTGCAGATGAATTAACAAAATTTGATGTACATGTCGATAAGTTAATAACAGAAAATGATACTTTATTGATATCACTTGTAAGTACAGATGATAGAAAGTTCACTGAACTTATCAAATATATTTCAGATACGCATTTTGATGAACTAAAGGAAATTGATATAGAACGTATTAAAAAAGACCCGGATAGCAATTATTATAAAGGTCTCTTAAAGGTTGTACGATGAAGTTTATTGAAGATACATTAGAAAAGCTTGACATATATTTTGCGCCAAAAAAAGAGAATGAAAAATGGCTTCTTATTTTGGGTGTTGCAGGTATTATAGCGTACTTGGGATATTCGCTTTTATTACCATATACTGAGGAATTATTTAATAACAGTGAACGTGATAAAAAACGTATAGAAAAAAATATTGCGGATAACACGATATATCTCAATTCAATCACAGTTGGTGGAGATAGAGACTATTATATTAAAAAATTTGATAATGACATAAAAAGTAAGAAGAGTCAAATTGTGAAAATTAATGATAAAATAAAATTTATTAATTTGAATTTAGAAAAGTTGTCAGATATGTTGTTCAATCAAAAATCATGGTCAAGATTTTTAAATACCATTACGCAAAAAGCAGAAATACATAATATTGATTTGGAGTATCTTACAAATGAATATGCAGATAATAATGGAAGTTTTGGACATGTGCTTGAAATAGGTTTAGGTGCAACAGGTAATTATAAGAATATTGTGAAGTTTATGAATGAACTAGAACAAAATGTCTTGGTCACTGATATTTTTAAAACAGAACTTCAATTAGATGACAATTCATCAAATATTAAAGCCGATATTCATATCTCAGTATGGGGGATTAACCACTAATGAAAAAAATACTAGTATACATATTTTCCTTTTCAATGTTCTTATATGCAGATCTTTCTGTTCAGCAAATACAGTCAATGGTAAATAAAATACATGAAAAAAGAGAAGGTGTGAAATTGGCTACTTTAGATAATACTAAAGAGCCATTTGTTAGATTGAGTTCTGATGATAACTCCTCTACTTTTGTGATTCCTACTACAACTAAAACGCGAGAAGCTAAATTAACATTACATGCCATTGTAAATGGCAAAGCTTATATTAATGATGATTGGATGAGTTTATCGGATAAGATACTTGGGTATGAGTTGAAATTTATAGGTAAAAGAGGGGTAGTGCTTAGAAATGAAAACCATATAAAAAAATTGTTTCTACGTAAAATTAAAGAGAGTTTTATAAAAATTGAAGAGAGGTATTAAAATGAAGAATATAGGAAAATTTGGGGTCAAACACTTAGTTATCATAAGTATGTTTTTTGGATTTACAATTAATGCATTTGCTGATAGTTGTTCAACCAAGCTTTTTTCTGTCACAATTGATAGTAAATTAACAATAGGCGATGTTATTGATAATCTTGCAGACACCTGTGGATTGACAGTCATAGTGAATGATGATGCGGCAAAGTTGAGAATGAACAAAAAACTTTACTATGTTAAATTAAAAAATAGTACGCTCAATGGGTTTTTAAATACTATTTTAAAAGATAATGATTTAAACTACACCTTAAATGGTAATAAATTGAAAATTTCTTACCTTATTACAAAAACTTTTAGGATTCACTATGTTTCAGGTGAAAGGTCTGGTAAGAGCACGGCTAATGTAACAATTGCTAATTCTCGAAATGCCGCGGGCGGTAGCGGTGGAAGCGGTGGAAGCGGTGAATCTTCATCCTCTAAAACAGGTATAAGTATTGAGAGTACACAAGAGTTTACATTCTGGAAAACAGTTGAGCTTGAAATACAACGTATACTTATTGGGGCTGCTGACGGAAGTACGCATTACACTAAAACAGGCAAAAACTGGACAGGACCAGAGGGAAAAGAGTGGGAATATAATCCACTAGCACCCATTATTAATCCTGAAGCAGGCATGTTAACTGTTACAGGAACTGAAAGACAAATCAATCGGGTTGCACAATATATCCATACATTAACAAAGCAAATGAAATCGCAAGTATTGATTGATGTGCGTATACTGAGTGTAAGTTTTGATGATAGTACAACATCAGGTGTTGACTGGTCACAATTGTATCAGTTACAAAACTTGACTATTAACTCTTTATCTATGGCACAAAAAAATGTAGATAGTTATATTTTTGACAATACCGCTGGGATTACAAAAACAACATTTTCTGAGGGTTCTCGTCCACGTAATGGACAAGTTGTAAATATAACAGGTAATACCAAAGTAACCGAAGTTGTGAAGTTCTTGTCTACACAAGGTGATGTAAAGTCTATTTCAAGTCCACGTGTCATGACGTTGAACAATCAGCCAGCACTTATTTCTGTTGGTCAAGAGTTATTTTATAAAATTACATCTTCAAGCACAGCGAGTAGTGGTGGGGGTGCAGTAGCAGCACAAGGCGAATTGGTTGATTCTGTTTTCGCAGGTATATTATTAGATATAACTCCTGAGATTGGTACAAATGGATATATTACCTTAAAAATTAATCCTTCTATATCTGAAACTGTTAGTCAAATTGTTTCCGATGGTGCAGTTAGAACTATTCCACCTGACCTTATCAGAAGACAAATTGCATCAGTCATTAAAGTTAAGGATGGAGAGCATGCTATCCTTGGAGGTCTTATCACAAGTAAAACTGGGTTTGAAAATAACAAAGTACCACTTTTAGGTGATATGCCATTGATAGGAGATTTATTTAAACGTGAGTCTAAAATTAATAAGGTTGAAGAGTTAGTTTTGATTATTACTCCGCATATCATTAAAAATTCTACGTCAGTGTCACTAAAAGACTTGGGATATTCTAAGCTGAATGAAAAGTAGATACGAAGCAGCAAAAAATGTATTCATCGATTCAATCGATATTGATGACTATATTGAATTACATTCATCTATGACTGCATTTCAACAGTTGCAGCATAGCATGGAAAAACCACTTAAGATGATTTTGTTGTTTGGACGTCCAGGTACAGGCAAAAGTATTTTACTTAATCGTATACAGGAAAAACTTAAGCATCAAAAGGAAATACATTATTTTGATACACCTGCCGCAAGCGAAAAAGAATTTTTTCAAAAATTATTTAAAGTCTTGACCAAAAAAGATTTACCTAGCAATACAGAGGTCAACTTTTCTTCCCTTATTGATTTTTGTAAAAATTTACGTGGTAAAAGAGAGATAGTTATACTCTTAGATGAAGCACAGATGTATGATGCTGAAATGATGGAAAAAATTCGATTATTGTCAGATACTCGTAGTGTCAAATTTGTAGTATCTCTTCATAAAACAGAAGATGAAGACTTAATTGCTAAAGAACATTTTAAGTCTCGTATTTGGGAAGTCATTGAATTGAAAAATGCAACGAAAGAAGATCAAACAGCATATGTTCATAAAAAACTTTTAAAAAAGAATCTTTTCGAAATTGCGAATAGTATCAAAGCAAAAGATATGAAGTTAATATATAGGTTTACTAAAGGTAATTACAGAGAATGTAATAAACTCATGTTTACAATTTTTGAAATATCTGAATACTATGATAAAAATGAGCCTAGTAAAATTTCCTATGCGCATATTACTCAGAAAATTATAGAAATGGCTGCTTTGAAATTAGGATATATAAATGTATGATATGAAACCATTGGAAGAAAAATGGAAGAAATATAAATATAAAAAAATGCGCCCTATTTACATAGGAGTAGTTTTTTTGTGCATTATAATTATTCTACTATTTAGTGTGAGTGATTTTAGATCTATAAATGAATATGTAAATAAGTTTTATGGGATAATATCAGTAAAGAAAAAGATAGAATCAAGTGAGCTTGTAAATAAAGTATTACTTAACCATGCATTATATGAAATTGAAAGGAGTGATACTTTAGAACACAAGAACACAAATATTTTGAATAAATCATCTGAACTTTTGGTTGATATTCCTATATTAGATGTTAATGATGTTAAAATTACAAATATTCAAGAAAACAGTGTTCCTACAAAGATCTCTTTAGATATTGTTGAGACATCAAGTATCTCTGCATATGAGGATGTAGAAAAACGTTTTGCCCAATCGCATGACATTGATGATGCACTTTTCTTAGCTAAAAGTTATTTTAAATTAGCGAAGTATAATAAGGCAATGTACTGGTCATATGAAGTAAATAAGTTAGACAATAATATAGAAGAAAGTATTTTAGTTTTTGCACAGTCAAAGGTGTATTTAGGGAAAAAGAATGAAGGTTTGTCAATATTGGAAAGTTATATAGGTAAATCTAATTCTCAAAAGGCAAAACTTATATTAGAGAGAATACAGAATGATGATTTGCACTAAAAACCAATATTTGCGTTATACTTTATATAGAATAATAAAGGGTAGTTACGATGGTTAAACTTATAGAAATTATGCTTAAAGAAAAGTTAATTACAAAAGATGCTATCTCAACCTTAGTGAAAAGCAGACCACCTAAAAAAATATCTTTTGCTAATTTATTGGCAGAAAAAATGATTGATTTAGATACAGTTGAAATATTTTTGGTTAAAAAAGTTAGACAAGGTATTATTAGTTTATCACATTTAGAAAAGATTGAAGGTGTAGATATTACCCCAATCATTGAAGAAGTAGCAAAAGCATTAAATATTGAATATGTTGATTTGGATGATGCTGAAATTGATATGAAACTTTTTTCACAGGTTCCTTACAAGCAACTTTTAAAATATAATATTATTCCTATCGAAGAGAATGACTTGAATGTTCTTATTGTATTTGATGATCCTCTTGATTTGGCAGCGCAAGATTCAATACAAAGACTTTTTCCTCGGAAACCAATTCGTATTGCAATAGCAAGACCACAGCAAATACGCGCACATTTACAACGTATGGAAATTAACGAAAGTATAAAAGGTTTGGTTTCAGATATACGTAAGGATTTGAATCAAGAAAGTAATGTTGAGGATCAAGATGATGATAACCCTGCAGTTTTAAAACTTATTGATATTATTTTAAAATCAGCTATTTACATAGGTGCCAGTGATATTCATATCGAGGCAAGTGAAAAATCTTGTATTATTCGTGTAAGAGTAGATGGTATTTTAAGACAGAGCTTTACATTTGATAAGGATATTTTTAATCCTTTAGCATCGCGAATGAAGCTTTTGTCAAACTTAGATATTGCAGAAAAAAGAAAACCTCAGGATGGAAGATTCTCCGCAACTGTAGCAAAAAAAGATTTTGACTTTAGGGTTTCAACTTTACCAACTATATTTGGTGAATCAATTGTACTACGTATATTAGATAAGTCTAAAGCGATGATTCGACTTGAAGATGCAGGGATGAGTAAATTTTGCTATGATAAATTCTCCGAAGCTATTAAGGTTCCCTATGGAATTGTTCTTGTAACAGGTCCAACTGGTTCTGGTAAAACAACGACACTTTATGGTGCGATTAATGCTATAAAAGATGTTAAAGATAAAATTATTACCGTTGAAGACCCTGTAGAGTACCAAATGTCTGGACTTCAACAGGTAAATGTCAAGGAGAGCGTAGGACTAGGGTTTGCAGATGCGTTAAAGTCAATTTTGAGACAAGATCCAGACAAGATTATGATTGGTGAAATACGTAACCAAGAAACTTTACGTATTGCAATTCAAGCTGCTTTAACAGGTCACTTGGTACTTTCTACGTTACATACAAATGATGCTATTTCTTCTATATCAAGAATATTAGATATGGGTATTGAAGAATACCTTGTGTCAGGTGCATTGGTTGCGATACAAGCACAAAGGCTTGTACGTAAAATTTGTGTATATTGTAAAAAAGAAGCTGTGTTGGATGCGGTTTTATATAAAGAAGTCAAACAATATTTACCTGAAAATCCTGTTTTTTATAAAGGTGAAGGTTGTAAGGAATGTGGTCACAGTGGTTATTCTGGTAGAGAGATGATTTCTGAAGTTTTAACAATTTCAGAAACATTAGCTCGTATGATTGCAAAAGTGGCTTCGAAAGAGGATTTAACAAAACAAGCTCTGGAAGAAGGTTTTGTTACAATGTTTGAAGATGGTATTCAAAAAGCACTTGAGGGTAAATCAACAATTGAAGAAATATTTAGAGTAGCGAGGTTATAGTATGAAATATTTTAGTGTAACAATCATGGAAAAAGGCAAAAAACGCCAAGAAGTTTTAAAAGCAGATAATAAAATGGCTGCTGTAAGTATCGCGAAACAAAAATTTCCCAGAACAATGGTTACTAAAGCAATAGAAACTTCTGCACCACTTGAAGATACTATAGCACAATTATTAAGTGGCTTAAAAAAATCTGCTAAGTCAAAAATTCCGATTCAAGATAAAATATCTACGATAAGACAAATTGCAGTTATGACAGATGCTGGTATAGCAATCAATGACACATTGGCAGAAGTATCTGATAATACATCCAATAAACAACTTAAAGAGATTTATGCGAAGATAAATGCAGATATTAATGCAGGTAATAGTATGTCAGATGCAATGGAACCCTACACGGAGGAGTTTGGTCATGTCGCTTTAGCTATGACAAATTTGGGTGAAAGAACAGGTAATATCTCTGAATCTTATCATAAGCTTGCAGATATTATGGAAAGTATTAGGGACAATACAGCTAAGTTTAAAAAAGCCATTAGAGGTCCCTTAATTACTTTGGCTGCAATGGGAATTGCATTTACAATTTTAATTATGGTTGTTGTTCCAAAATTTAAAGATATTTTTTCTAGATTTAAAACTGAACTTCCTTTACCTACACGTATTTTATTAAATTTAGAATGGGCCTTTTCAAACTACGGACTATTTATTATTATAATTTTGGTCTTATTGGTGTTTAGTATAAAATTCATGTATAAAAATAATAAAGACTTTAAATATAAAATGGATAAAGTTATGATTCATCCAAAGTTTTATCTTATAAATAAAGCAATTTTTCTTTCGACGATGCATAAATATAATTTGGTATTTGGTGAACTTGTTAAATCAGGTATACCAGTTGCTGAGGCACTTGATACCGCTGTAGGTATGGTTGACAATGCAGCCATAAGAGAGCAGTTCTTAACGGTAAATGCAAATATTGGTAGAGGTATGTCTCTTGCAGAATCATTTCAAATTACAGGTCTTTACGAAAACATGCTTTTGCAGATGATTAAGGCAGGTGAAGCAGGTGGACAACTTGACGCAATGCTTGATAAAGTTACAAATTATTACGACATGGAATTTCAAGATTTAATTGATAACTTATCAGCGTATATTGAGCCTATTATGATGTTTTTTATTGCAGCGCTTGTATTGTTAATGGCTTTAGGTATCTTTATGCCTATGTGGGATCTCGGTAAGGCTGTTGGGTAGAGAGTACTCCCACTCATATCCCCAACAGGGATTAAAATCAATAGTCTATTTAGAGTTGATGATGTTGTATGGCTTTCTTTAAATCTTCTGGTGTATCTATGCCAAAGCTTTCGGTTTCAACTTTTACCATGGATATGTTAAATCCATGGTAAAGAGCACGAAGCTGCTCAAGTTTTTCTATATCCTCTAATGGAGCAGGAGTACTTTTACAAAACTTCTCTAATGACTTCATAGTAAAACCATAAATGCCTAGGTGACCTTTATAGTCCTTAAAGTGATCGTCTCTAGGGTATGGAATCTTAGAACGAGAAAAGTAAAGTGCCATATCATTTTCATTTGCTACAACTTTTACTATATTGGGGTCATCTGCTTCTTGATTTGTAATCAGTTTATAACAGGTATTCATTATGATTGATGTATCTTGTTTATTTTTATTGGTTAAGTGAAAAATAGCTTCAACAACATCTGTTTCAATAAAAGGTTCATCACCTTGAACATTGATTATTACTTCATCATCGGACAGTCCTACTCGCTTTGCTGCTTCATAAATACGGTCAGTACCACTTTGGTGCGTGTCTAGTGTCATGACAGCTTGAATATTGTATTTCAAAGCAATATCAATAACTTCTTGAGCATCTGTAGCAATGAGTACATTATCAATGCTTTCAACTGCCTTTGCTGTACGAATTACCATAGGGATACCACCAATATCTGCTAAAACTTTATTGGGAAAACGTGACGAACCGATACGCGCAGGGATGATAATCATAAAATACCTTTGTTTGTTAACTGTAATTATGTATGATTTTACACTCTCTATGCTAAAATACAAGACTTTAAAGGATGTATATGAGTTCAAATCAAGCGTTATTTCTTCTTAATATGGGTGGACCGAATAATGTAGAGGAAGTGGAACTTTTTTTACGTAATATGTTTGCAGATGAAAATATATTGACAATGAACCGTTATACGCGTAAACTTGTTTCTGCTATTATCATTAATAAACGTTTAGAAGAGGTGAAAGAAAACTATGGGTTACTTGGTGGAAAGTCTCCCTTACCTGAATTGACATATAGTTTAATTTCTAGACTTGAAAGAAAAATTGATATGCCTATTTATGCTGCGATGCGTTATGTGCCACCTTTTGCTGATATTGCACTTGAAGTGTGTCAGAAAAACGAGATTAAAGAGCTTATTTTATTTCCTATGTATCCACAATATTCTACTACGACTACGCTTTCTTCTGTTGAGGATATAGAGCTACGATGTAGTAAATTAGGGTATAACCCTAAGATAACAGTGATTGAACCTTATTATGATGATTATGACTATATCGAGGCATCTTGTGAAAAGATTATTGAAGCCATGAAAGGTAAAGAAACGCAAAAGTATGATCTGTTACTTTCAGCCCATGGATTACCTGTGAGTATTATACAAGCAGGTGATCCTTATCAGAATCAAGTTGAGGGTAATGCTAGTGCTATTAAAATGTATTTACATGAACGGGGCATAAAGTTTCATAACATAAAATTAGTCTATCAGTCTAAAGTAGGTAATGATGATTGGCTTGAACCCAACCTTGTAGATGTTTTACGAAACCCTAAACATAGAAAAGTGTTGATTTTCCCTTTAGCATTTACATTAGATAACTCTGAAACAGTTTTTGAACTAGATATTGAGCATAGAGAGATTGCAGATAAAATCAAATATGATGACTATATCGTTGCAAAATGTATGAATAGTTCTGATAAGTTTGTTGATTTGATAGTAGACAGGGTATCTAAAGTATAGTGCAAACAATTGAAACAACTTTTGAGAAAATGACAGAAGTGAAACGTTCTAAATTTCTTACATACCTTGTACCGATTGTAGAGCATAAGGACTTACAAAAAAAATTAAAAGAAAAACATCCTAAAGCAAATCATTTAGTGTATGCACTGCGATATTTGAATGAACAAGATCAGTTGGTAGAAAATTATTCTGATGATCATGAGCCTAAGGGATGTGCAGGTATGCCTACGTTAAATGTTTTACGTGGTGAAGCACTTATTAATTGTGCAGTTCTTACAGTACGTTATTTTGGTGGTATAAAGCTTGGTACTGGAGGAATGGCTAGAGCGTATGCTTTAGCTGTAAAAAACGTGATTTCTGAAGCTACACTTATATTTTATGAAAAAGAAGTGTCTTATGTGTTTGATACAAGCTATAGTGATGTAGATAAAACATTGCATACGCTAAAGAAGTTTGGAATTTTACAGTATGAGCGTAAATTTGGGGTAAATAATGTGAAATGGAGAATTACGGGAAGTGAGAAAAGTATTGAACAATTTAAAATATATGTTAGTGATTAGAATTGGCGAATCATAGGTGTATTTAGTATCTAAAGTTATGTGTCTTTGGAGGCATTATAAGATACTAAAAGTATCTTATAATGCCTCCTCATCTTCTTCATCTGTTCTGATTCGGATAGTTCTTGAAATGTCAGAGACAAAGATTTTCCCATCACCAATTTTACCTGTTTTTGCAGCTTCCTTGATGGCTTCTATAGCTTTGTCAGCATACGCTTGTGTACTTACAACGATTTCTATTTTCACCTTAGGTAAGAATTCTACAACGTACTCTGCACCACGGTAAAGTTCTGAGTGACCTTGTTGTCTACCGTAACCTTTTACTTCAGAGACTGTCATACCTTCGATACCTACTTCAATAAGTGCTTCTTTTACTTCATCTAATTTAAATGGTTTTATGATTGCTTCTATTTTTTTCATGATTTTATTCCTTTATATGCTTTTCTTAAATTCTGCATAAGCTTCAAGCCCACATTCATCAATATCTAAACCTTGTAGTTGCTCATCATCAGATGCTCTAAATGGAGAGATTTTGTTGATTACATACATCACAACGAATGAAGAGGTAAAGGCAAATAAACCTACAACAAGTACTCCTTTTGTTTGCTCCCATAGTGATAAATCTGTAAATATGGCTACAGCGATAGTTCCCCAAATACCATTAAGCAAGTGAACAGAAAGAGCACCTACAGGATCATCAAGTTGTAGTTTATCAAATAATGATACACCATAAACGACAATGACACCACCAATAGCACCTATGTAGATAGGTACATGCATATCAAATAGGTCTGCACCAGCAGTGACTGATACAAGCCCACCAAGTGCACCATTGAGTATCATAGTGATATCAAATCTCTTGTACTTCACATACATAATAAGTCCAACAGATAGTGCACCTGCTAGACCACCTGTATTGGTATTCATAATGGTCAAGGCAACTAAGTCAGCATTTTCTTTAGACGATATAGAGCCAACTGAACCCCCATTAAAGCCAAACCAACCTATCCATAAGAGTAGAGCGCCAAGTACAACCAACGGAATGTTTGAGGCAGGTATCACTCTTATCTTTCCCTCTTTCGTATAGCGTCCACGTCTAGGACCTATGATGATAATGGCCGCAAGTAGTGCCCATGCACCTGTAGAGTGTATGACGGTACATCCTGCCAAATCATGCATGGCTGAAATATCAAAAACTGTTCCTGCCAAAAGATTTGCTCCCCATGTTACGTTGACTACAAGAGGGTAGATAAGTGCTGCCATGATGACTGTAAAAAATGCTAGAGGCACAATACGTGTTCTTTCACTGACTCCTCCAGACATGATATTGACGGTTTTTCCTACAAATGCCATCTGGAAGAGGAAGGCTGCCCATTTCGACATACCATCATTGTCCCATGAGCCAAATGCAAGAGAATAACCTATGAGCATAAATGCCATAGAAGCTACAGCATAAACCATGATGTTAACAGTGAGTACCGCTGTAACATTTTTTGTTCGTACAAGTCCAGCTTCAAGCATAGCAAAACCAGGCACCATAAAGATGATAAGCGTCATTGCAAACAGGGCAAAGAGGGTATCTATCACATAATTCATTTCCATTGTTATATTTCCTCCAATTATTTTCTTAGATTAAGTATAACGGGTAAAAAAAGATATGAAAAGGGTATAGTGATTATTAATATATCAGTAAATTGTTTATTTTTAGTTTTATATAAGAATAGTTGATTAATTATTAATCAATGTAGTATGGAGAGATGTAAATTATAGATAAGGAGAAATCCTTATCCATAGGGTTTATAGAGCGTCAGTGTCAGTTTCATCAGTTCTGATTCTAAGAACAGAATCAATTGAACTTACAAATATTTTACCATCACCTATTTTACCAGTCTTAGCTGCAGCTGCAATAGCATCTACTGCTTTTTTAGCATATGTCTCATCAGAGACAACAACTTCTATTTTTATCTTAGGGATAAACTCAACCACGTATTCTGCACCTCTATAAAGTTCAGAGTGACCCTGTTGTCTTCCATAACCTTTTACTTCAGATACAGTCATACCTTCAATGCCCGCTTCGACTAGAGCGTCTTTCACATCTTCTAGTTTGAATGGTTTGATTATTGCTTCAATTTTTTTCATTTTGCTTCCTTTTTGTATATATAATTCGAAATAAATTTCATACGCAACTAGTTGCGTGAGCCTATCGCTGAGAAAAACTCAGCGATAGCATAGTGAAGAAGAGCTTTGCTCTGTTCACGTCCTATTATAAATTCATTTCTTTTTCGCCATGAATTGCTTCATCAAGACCAGTTGACTCGTCTTCTTCTGAAACTCTAGCCCCACCTGTAAGTGCAGATGCAACATAGTAAACTATTACCGTACCAACAAGCGTCCAAATTCCAACAATCACTACAGATTCAACTTGAACCATAAATTGTCCCATTCTGTCGCCATCTGCTTTAAGTGGACCATCCCATAATAAGTCTTGGTCGTTTAGTGCGAAGAATGCTGTAGCTAACGCACCCCAAAGACCAGCTAGGAAGTGGATACCAAATGCATCAAGAGAATCATCATAACCAAATATTTTCTTAAGCTTAATAACACCGAAGAACGCGATGATAGCTCCTACGATACCAATGGCAAATGCACCACCAACACCAACAAAACCTGCAGCAGGTGTAATAGCAACTAGACCAGCGATGATTCCCGATGCAATCCCAAGAAGGGTAGGTTTTTTGTAGATTAACCACTCTAAAAGCATCCAAGCAACGGCACCAGCAGCAGTAGCGATGGTTGTTGTAAGAACAGCAACTCCAGCAATAGCGTTTGCACCAAATGCAGAACCACCATTAAATCCATACCAACCGAACCATAGTAAAGCAGCACCTGCTGCTGTAAGCATGATAGAGAAAGGTTTCATAGCAGTTTTGTTAAACCCTGCTCTTTTACCAATAAGAATTGCAAGAACTAAACCAGCTAAACCACCATTCATATGTACAACTGTACCACCTGCAAAATCAAGAGCACCTGCATCAAAAAGGTAAGCACCATCTCCACCCCATACCATATGCGTAATAGGAGCATAAACAACAAGTCCCCATAGAACAACAATGACCATCCATGTAGAAAATTTCATACGTCCAATGACTGAACCAGATGCGATAGCAATAGTAATTGCTGCAAATGTACCTTGGAATGCAATAAATACAAATGTAGGGTAAGTTCCACTTAAGTCAGTCCATGAAATACCAGAAAGCATAATGTGGTTAAATCCACCAAAGACATTTTGCATCATTGCACTTTCGTTTGTCCCAAATGCGATAGAATAACCTGCAACAATCCATACTAAAAATGCGACTACAAATGCACCCATGACCATAGCATAGGTATTAAGTACATTTTTAGATCTTGTCATACCACCATAAAATAGTGCCAAACCTGCGGGCGTCATAAGCAATACCAGTGCTGTAGACATCATCATCCACGCTGTGTCCCCTGTGTCTAATTTATCTTCGGCCATTGCAAAGATTGGCAAGAATATAGCCATAAGAGCTGAAAGTTTTAGTTTCATGCTGATTCCTTTTATATTGTTTTTTTACAGATGAATCATAACATGTATTAGATTTTTTAATAGTTTAGGAGTGATTAATTTTTAATCATTTGAAATTATTTATTGTATAAGAGGAATTTCTAAGGTAATGGATCGTTCTTTGAGTAGAGATTTTATCTGGCTTTGCGCAGCTAAAAGTTGAATCTCATCATCAGTATCACTGTACCGTCCATTGGCTTTAATGGCAAGTTGTATGATAGGTTCTTTATTGTTGTCAATGATGACGTGTTGCCCAATTAGTAGTTTTAATGAGATGTCTATGGAGTCGGAAGACCTAAATGCATTGAGGGTTTTGCGTAAAAGTTTAGAAAAATTATTTTGATCTATTTTAAATGCAGGTAAGTCTTGGTCTGTTAAAAGTTTTAAAGGGTTAGTATTTTTGGTTTTAAAAAGTGCGATGTTTGCTTCTAGTAAGATGTTTATATCGGTAGTGATAAATTTATCTGTTTCTAGTTTACGCATGGGCTTAATACGAGGAGTATTATATAGGCGAATAGAGATTTCCTCATCATTTTCATACCCTATGGTAATGGCATGAAATAAAAATGAGTCATAGGTGAGTGTGAGAGAAGTTGTTTTGTATCCAAAAGATTGTGGGGCATACGAGAGTGCAATATCATACAGTTCTTTTTTAGATACATATCCGAAGAGTATCTCTGCAGCATTATTGAGGTAAATAATTTTACCACTGTTATTGAAAAGAATAAAAGGGCTATTATCCCACTCAACAAAGGCTTCAAAATTAATATTCATACACTCTCCTAATCAATATTGTGTTCATGAATCTTTTTTCGTAGAGTATTACGGTTGATACCTAAGATTTGAGAAAGTTGGAGTTGAGAACCATACTTCTTAAGTCCAGATTCTATCAGTGGACGCTCATAGAGAGAAAGGTACTCTCTATATCCATCATTCCCTTCAAGGTGCTTGTAGAGATAGGTATACATAACATTCTCTATATCTTGACTATCCATAGATAGTTTAACTAGATGAATGAAGATGCTTTTTTTGAGACTTTTACTGTTGAGTGATAAGTTCATTGGCACTGTATTTAAATCAAGATTACTTTGATCTAGCATGAGTGTGGAGAGTGCTTCTTTTAGAAACAATGTCTTTAGGTATTCAACATCTTCTGGACGTTCTATAAGTGGAGGCATGGTGTAAATAAAAGCAAAAATATCATCAATAAGAGAAGAATTCCCTACATAACTTGCAGTGGCAATGATACGCTTATTAGAAAAGTCAAAGTTGCTTTGATTACTTAATTTTTCAAAATCTGTAATAATAATTTCATCATATTCTTCTAGGGCACGTTGTACTTCTTCTTGATTGAGTCCAGAGACTAACGGTGCATCAGGGTAAAGATAACGTGCAAGAGATTTTTTACCCGTATTTGCCTCACCTATGATGATGGAAGAAACAAAAAGTGTCTTAGTAAGGTTAAAACTTTTGATGATATGTTGTATTTTATCTGATGTGGTGAAAAATGTTTCCATAATACTCTTTTTTATTTTATAATGTTCTATTTTGTGATTAATAATTAATCATATCATAGTTTTATAAAAATTTTAGATAAAGAGAACTTAAAAAATGATACGATTAGTTTATAGTGTCATAAAGGTATTTCATCAAAGCATCATTTCAGATATTTCATCAACATTTTTCTTATCTCGAACTAGAACAATCTGTAGAGTATTTTTCTATTTTAGGTGGCATAGGGCATGAATTGGAGTTAGATTATTTCGATGATGTTTTTTCCATGGTTAAGTCAAACTTTGTTGAAGATTTTTCTCACTTTCAAACACTAGTTTCTCCTTCCTATCTCATAGAGACACCTTATAGAGAGTTACTTGTTGCAGTAGCACGTGGTGATGGCAAGGTATATTCAGTACTTCGCAAAGCAAAACTCTCTGAGAGTGCAGGGGAGGAACTAGTAAACGAACTGGTCTCTTTAAACATTTTAAAAGTAGAGTACTCGCGTGAGTCAGCACTCAAAGTACACCCAAAACATAAACTCCCCAAAGACCAACGTGCCTACCGCATACAAGATAAACTTCGTTTTGTGCAACCTTTTATGCGTTTTTGGTTTGGTTTTGTGACATACTATAGAAAAGAGTTGGCACTAGGAGCAGGTACTAAGTTTTTAGAAAATTTTGAAAAGCATTATGAACGTTTACGTTCATTGGTCTATGAACAGTTATGTAATGACTTACTTTTAGAGCATTATAAAGGAAAAGAAGAGATTGTTTCTTCTGGGTCATACTGGAACATCTATAGTGAGTTTGACATCTTAGCAGTGACAAAAAGTAAAAAACTCGTACTGGGCGAGTGTAAATACAAAGACCGAACTGTCTGTAAAAATGAACTCACCAAACTCAAACAAAAAGCAGCAGAGTCAGGCATAAAAGTAGATGTCTATGCACTTTTTTCGAAGTCTGGTTTTTCAAAAGAGTTACTAAGTATGAAAAGTGAGACTTTACTGCTTTTTGATTTAAATGATTTGAAGGTACTTTTGTAGGGTGTAGTCCCCGACTACACCAATATAATAAAAATTGTGATTGTATGAAAAGTCCATTTTGACGGTGTAGGCAAGGACTACACCCTACGGTCAATGTGAAGTTTTAACCTTATCTTCCACCAACACCTCTTCTTCATACACCTTCACACCCTCCAAATAGCCAGCTATTTCGGGTACTTCATACTCGATGCCTTCAGGTACAGCTTCAGAGTGTAGTTGCACGGCACACTGTTTGTAATTTGGTTCAAAAGATTTAGGGTCAAACTCTGGTATGGTGATGTTGTTTATGAGCTGTTCGTTAAAGTGAAAAGGCACAAACACAGAGCCTTCACGTACGGTCTCGGTGACTTTTACTATGACATCTTCTACCCGTCCACGTGTACCAGAAAGTGCGATGCGATCTCCATCTTTGACCTGTAGTTTGAGTGCGTCTTTTTGGCTTATGTCGACCCACGCTTCAGGAGCTAGGTCGTTGAGTATGCCTATGTTTCCTGTTTTGGTACGTGTGTGCCACTGCTCTACGGTTCGCCCCGTGTTGAGTATGAGAGGTAACCCTTCACATGCCATCTCAGTTAAAGGCTTCCAGTCTACAGGTAACAAAGAGGCTTT
>Ga0256840_1002062_pt1 | contig 18087 bp, 15 predicted proteins | sample 355202metaG_FD_185969 | JGI IMG/M metagenome (GOLD analysis project Ga0256840, IMG submission 185969) | Hydrothermal vent microbial communities from Mid Atlantic Ridge, Atlantic Ocean - 355-202 | ecosystem: Environmental > Aquatic > Marine > Hydrothermal vents | place: Atlantic Ocean: Mid...
AGAAGCCCACGAGAAGGTGGCATATATTTCTCTCCGCAACAGCTACACTCTTGATAAGGGATATTGGCAACATTCACATCAGAAAATTTTTCATTTTGCAGTTTCACAGTATCAAAACTATTTGTAGAAAAAATTGCACCTGTTGGGCAGAAGTAGGCACAGTTTCCACAGTAGCAACAACTATTATGCCAGATATTATGGATAAATCCTTCCTCATTCTCTTCAATCTTTATAGCAGTTGAAGGACATACCGTCTCACAAGTTCTACACCCTGTACACATATCAGCATTAAGATCCATTCTCCCACGAAAACTTGCAGGTGCTGAAAAATCACTGAAAATAGTATCAATTGTTTTTGGTGTTGCTTCGCCACTCAATTTTTGCTCAAGAACTTTAATCCCTTTTGCAACACCTTCGGCAATAGATTCAGGACGCGGAGGACACCCAGCAACATTTACATCAACATCTACAAACTTATCTGTAGGTCCATTAATAGCATAAGAGTCTCTAAAAATTCCACAACTTACAGAACAAGTCCCCACACCAACTACAGTAAACGGTTTTTTTAATTTTGTGAGTGCATTTTTCAAAAATGATTCACTTCGTGCTGTGAGTGGTCCCGTTATCACTAAAAGATTCGCATCTTTTACATCATCAACAAATTCAACATCCGATGTTGCAATATGAAATTTGTCAACAAATGCAGCTGCTACAAACTCTACATCACACCCATTACAACTCCCTGTATTTATCCTAAATACTTTTGGTATAACTTTACTCATATCAACTCCTCACAATCACATAGTTTAGCACCAAGGACATCTACTAAATCTTCAAAAAAACAAGCATCTTCATGATGGTATTCATCATAAAACTCTATAAACACTTCACCATACTTCCCCATATCTCGTGTTGTCACATCAGGAGAGACTCTATGTCTATGTGCGAGTTCGTCCACATGGTGAAGTATTTGTTTTTTTTGTTCTTGTGTAAAATGAACAAGAACGATACCATGACAACGTCCTTCAGATTCACAATACATCCGTATACATGTCTTACTCATACAAGTTCCTTTTTTATTTAATTTTTTCTTAAATAAATTAATTAAAATAATAATATTAGTTTTATGCTTAATATATTATTTTTTCTTAATAAAATTATAATTTTATAAGTGAATATTCATTCAATGTGTAAAGAGGTAACAATTCAAAAATAGATAAAAACAAATATCCTTAAACTTATAAGATAAAGATATTTTAAATGCTTGCAAATTGGATATCTGTAATAATTAGTGAAGTATTAGAAGTCAATTTAGCACGACTAAGAAATAAAGATAATCCTGGATATATTCGATGCCGAGAGGTAATTCTTAGTTTTATATAAAAAAATTTCAAAAGAAGATGAAAAAGTTTTTCCATTAGTTACAATGGAAAAACTTCATGAAAATTTTACTTAATGCGATTGTACTTTCGAAACACTAAAAAGTGTATCAATTAATTTATAAACTGCCAAAACAACACCAATAGAACCTATTACAACTAAAATTTCATTCGTATGCGGTGCATTAAAAATAAAATTTTTCACTTCTGCGTACAAGTCATACTTTTGAAAACCTGTTCCAAAACGATCACTCATAGGATAAGCATTTCCTCCATATACAAATATATAACGACCAATATATGTCCCTATAATCATTGACACAGCACCTAGTAACACCAAAGTTTGATTATTATGTTTTGTAAACTCTATCATAAATGGTAAGCCAACTGCAAAAAAGAGATACAAATAAAAATATACTTTAAACTCTCCAAAAAGGATAAGACTTCCCCATTTTTGATCAATAAATAAATATGCTGTTGCTTCATAAACAGCCAATGCCATAATTGCATAAAGTGATGTAACTCTTAAAAATCCAATTAATTTTTGATATTCATCCCCTAAATGTTCTTGAAATACTGTTTTAGCATAAATTATCATAATAGCGATTGCTGCAACAAATGCAGATACTATGAAATAAAAAGTAAGCATCGGGTATGTTGTCCATAAATGCCTTGCTGTATTCATATCAAAAAGTTTCGCTTGAATATAGTATTCAATTAAATCAATAACTATACTTAAAACCAAAATAGCATAAGCAATTCTTTTTGCCCATGGCTTGTTTTTTACTATCAAAAGATATATTTCAAAAATTACAAACGGTATGTAAACTGCATACAATGGAAGCATTAACCACATACCAGAGCCTATATTTGGTGTTAAAAACATCCACTGCATATGTAAAACATTCAAATCAACCGCAATTGTAAAAAGCCCACCAAATACCATTGCCAATCCAAAAGTCATAAAACCAGCAGCAGTTTTCTTAATGATAGAAACATTAAATATTTCAGCGAGTGCAACAAAAAATATAATAGCACTACCACTATATATCATATACATGTAATTAACAATATAAAGTGTCCATGGCTGCTCTCTGTTTACCTCACCACCAGCACCAAAAACAGCTTCTTTCATCGCTTCTGCAACTTCCCTACTTCCAGGATTGAGTCCGGCATCAAAAGCATTGGCAGTAAGTAAAAAATATCTTTCATCAAAAACTTCAAATACTCCATACAAACCAAACGCTAAAAAGACATAAGCAATTAACATTACTTTATTAAACAGCAACTCTTTTAAAGAAACTTTGTTAATCTCAACACCGGCAATTACATACTTTTCCATTGTTCTTTCCTTTTTGCTTTTGCTTTGTCAATGAGAGGTTTAAATTCATCCCATGTATAAATAGTACTATCCTGACCTATAGAATTCTCTGCGAAATGGAGATCATTCTCAGGGAAAAGATATAATAATTTTGGAACCGTTCCCTCTTTTTCTTTTTGCACAAAAAACTTTCTGCTTTTTAAAAGTTGCACAAGTTCACCATTTTCATCATCCAAGTCTCCAAAAAGTCGTACTTTTGTAGGACATGTAGCCTGACAGGCTGTAGTAAATTCTCCTTGTGAAATTCTTGTATCATAACAAAAAGTACATTTGTCAACTGCAACATATTTATCATCAACAAATCGTGCATCATAAGGGCATGCTTCCATACATCCTTTACATAAAATACACTTCTCTTTATCTGCCATAACAAGTCCACCTTCACCAAAATAACTCGCTCCTGTTGGGCAAACATCAACACATGGAGCATCTTGACAATGGTTACATTGCGAAGGATAGAAATTTAAAAAAGGTTTGCCAAATATAGACTTTTCAGTAACACCAACCCAAATTCTTTGCTTATCTGCACCAAGTTGCACACCATTTTCTTCTTTACATGCAACCTCACATGCTTTACAATTTATACAATTTTGATAATCTAATGCCATTGCAAAATTCATTTTATACTCTCCTTACATCTACGATAGTTTCATGCATTGCTGCACTTCCAAAAATTGGTTCAACTCTATCTTCGATAATTGCATTATCACTTGCTCCATTTCTATATCCAAATGTAAGACCTGTACTTTCTGAGCCAAAACCATGAATATAAAAAACAACACCAGGAATAATTTTATTTGTAGGATAAGCTTTAATACGCACTTTTCCTATTTTACTCTCAACCTCTACAAGATCACCAAACTTAATGCCTTTTTCTTTAGCCTCATTATCATTAATCCAAAGATAATTCTCTTTTACCAAATCCAAAAGCATGATATTATTTTGTGTAGAATTTTGCGTAAACTGTGCATGTCTTCCTGAAATAAATTTAAATTTGCCATTGGGAGTATTCACGAGATAATCATTTTTCCATGTTGGCATAGCATCAAATCCTTTTTTTGCTAAAAAATTTAAATTACACTCAACTTTCCCCGAACCTGTTTGAAATTTTTTCTTTAAAGCGGCAATCTCTTTTTGACTTACACAAGAGTCATGATATACATCCTCTTGCTTTTCTTTACTTTTGACTGTGTAATATTTTTTATCCTCTGGATAATATTCATACTCATTAATTGATTTTGCTTTATAATACTCATTCATGTTTGGATAGTAAACACCTTTTTCTTTCAACATTTCATACGCTTCTTTTCCATGTGTACTTACAACGAGATGCTCATTAATTTCCTCTTGAGAATGTTCAAACATATCTGTAAAATCAAAACCATCTTCACTATAAACCTCTTTTTCACTTCTCTCTTCAAGTTCATCTTGCACATCTTCATCATACTTTTTTGTTATCTCAAAAAGTGGCTTTGATATTTTTTTACTTAAACCTTTAAGAATTTCAAAGACAGGTTTTGTCTCATACATTGGATCAATAACTTTATTTCTTAGAACGATAGACGGCTGTGTCCCTCCAAAACTTTTTACAGGATCTTCTCTCTCAAGATAAGTACACTCAGGTAAAATAACATCAGCCATAATAGCAGTATCACTTGGCATTGTATCAATTACAACAACTAAATCTAAATTTTCAAGCATCTGTTTTGTCTTGGCAGTGTTTGGAACGCTTAACATTGGATTTTGTTTATATACAAACATACCACGCATAGGATACGGTGTTTTTTTCTCGGCAATTAAATTTCTAAACCCTATCCATGTTCCACTTCCACCAACAATAGCCGCCTCTTTTTTATCTATTCTTGATTCTGCATTTGCATACATGGCGCTATTAATTTTATGTGATTTTAGAGGCACTTTTCCTCCAAATATAATACCACCTTTTACATCAATGCCACCACCTAAAGCACTGAAAATTGCTTGTGCACGACGCAGTTGAAAATCGTGACGACTCCATGCTGTTCGTCTCCCTTGATAATAAATAGCTTTTGGAGCATGCGCCATAAAATCTCTGGCAATTCTTCGTATCTGTTCTGCACTAATCCCTGTAATCTTTTCTGCCCATTCAGGTGTATATTTATTTTCTAAAATGTGTTTTCTATAAAGCTCAAAATCATTCATATTTGTTGCAACAAACTCTTTATTATATAAAACTTCATCCATTACAACATATGTCAAAGCAAGTACAAAAGCCAAGTCTGTTCCTACCTGAATAGGTAACCATTCATCTGCTTGCATCGCTGTATTTGTATAACGAGGATCTATTACTATAAGTTTTGCACCTCGCCCTCTTGTTCTTTTAAAAAGATCCATCGTATCTGGTGTTAAAATAGCTTCAGCACGATTTGCTCCAGCCATAATAATATACTCAGCATTTTCCAAATCTGCCTGTCCGTAACCGCCAATAGTCAACGCATATCCGGAAATTGTAGTCTGTAAACATATAGAGGCATGGTTTACAAAGTTTGTAGAACCAAATTTATCAGCCATAAAACTTCTAAAAGTGTGTTCAGCCATCCCTTCACCGGCACAATACCCTATAGTTGAACGGTTATCTTCTTCTTCATCAAGAATTGTTTTAAGCCCTTTAAATGTATCAGTTCCATTTAATATTGCTTCATATGCTTCATCCCATGTTACTCGCTTATACTTTCCATCTCCTCTTTTCCCTATACGAACTAAAGGATATTTCAATCTGTCTGGATCATATAAAGCATGAATACCTGCTACACCACGGGGACATAACATGTTTTTTGATTTAGGAAAATGGGGATTTGGATCGAGTTTTGTTACTACTCCATTTTCTACTTTAGCAAAAGCTGCACATTTATTTACACACATTTCACACAGTGTTGCAACTTTTACATTTGAGTGTTGTTCTTTCTTTCCTTCACTGGAAAAAAGTGTATTTGAAGAAAGCGTTGCACCCCCTAAAATACTTAAAGCAACACTTCCTTGAAGAAATTTTCTTCTTGAAATCTCAACATTCATAACTATCACCTCCTATTATTATTTTTTCTAATTAAAATTATTAACAGTATCTATTCTTAAAAAGTATACTACTGCTAATCTTACAGCTAGCTTTAAAGTTAAAATATTATATTTTTATCACATTGTTTTTTTGAGTTGTATTGGTAGTATCACAAAATCTGTTATAGATTTTGTGATATATAAGGAGAAAATAAAAAATTAGTATCTATATCTAAAGTAAACTCTGATATCTTGTGCAGTATCAATTGGATCCATACCCATTGCAACAGCATCTTCAATTTTCATTGGAGTTCCTGCATCACCAAAGAAAGCATTCGAGCCTGTGTATGCATAATCTATATATGTATATCTAACCTGCATAGAAAATACTGATTTACCATCTTTTTCTATAATAGGCTGTGTCCAGTACGCTTCATACGCATCTCCACGAGTTGCCATTTTAGATCCGATTAAAGTATCTTCACCGTAAGTAAATGGTCTCCAGTATTTTGAACCGTGGTTATACTCTAACCCAAATCTACCACCTGTCAAGTTTGGCATCTGTGTACCTACCCAGTAGGATGTACCCGTTTTGCTCTCTGTTGTTCCAAGCATCGCTTTTCCATCATCTGGACGCGTTTGCGAGTAGGCAAAAGATGCAAAAACAATAGTCTCATCTAAGAAATCATTAATCTCATCACCAATTCCCTCAATTTTCATTGATATTGCCCCACCATCTTCATCACCAAATGTTTTCATCTCAGCAGCAGTAATTTGACCAAGATTATTATATGTAAAACCAAGACCAGGAAGACTCATACCTCTATACAATGTTGTTTTTACAGAGTATTGCCCATCGTTATATAAAGAAAAAATAAATCCTGCGAAATCAGATGTATCTAAAGAAGTATCTACATTCACATAATTTGGATAAGGTGTCTGTTGCATACCGAAAGGCGAAACAAGGTTAGAAGCTTGTGAAGCCCAACCAGCAGCATTAGTTAAACCACGACCCAAACAGATTTTAAAATACATACCATTGACAAACTTATCAAGTTTAACACTTGCACTTGCTCCATCAAATTCCATGTTAATTACATGCCCAAGAGGAGACTGCTCTGGATCATCATCTCTTAAGTTAATAAGCGCACCATTCGTTGACGGACGACGACCAACACTCCATGTCGTAGGAAACCCTGCAATTGTTGGTGTCCATAACCAGTATGCTTGACGAAGTTTAATCGTGTCATCTGTTAAAGTTTCATTTAAAACCCAATCAAAAGTATCAAATCCCATACCAGTACCACGCTGTCCATAACTTGCACCAAATGCTTTGTTTACAGCAAGTTGTCCTTTAAAGACAATAGTATCTGTCGGAGCATATCCCATACCTAACCATAAACGATTTGAAAAAATTGCATCATTTTTATATTCAACACCCTTGGCACTTTTATAGTTTAAGTTATCATATGATGTTCTAAAATCAACATTAAACTTGATATTATCATGTGCATCATGTGCTTTTACGCTCGAGAGTGTTTTTGCAGTTCTATCCTGCTTCTTTTCTAGTTTTTGAATTTTTTGTGTTAGTACCTCAAGTTGTGCTTTTAAATCAGCTGTATCATCAGCATAAACATTTGAGAACAGTGCACTTGCTACTGCAAGTGAAAATAAACTTTTTTTCATTGTAAACCCCTTTTGATTTTTTTATATTACATGTAACCCATCTTGCTTATAATTAACAAGATGGTACGTTTCCACTATCTTTTGCATAGTCATGAACAAAATCATACAAATGTTTTGAATACTTTTTCTTAAATTTTTTGCTTTCAAAAAATTCTTTGCCTCCGGGACAAGCCTCCATCATAAGTTCACCTAATTTTCCATTTGCCTTAGCATCTTCCCACTCAGCTTGTGTATGTTTTTGCGCAAAGATTGCACCAGTAAAACCACATTTACCTTTAAGCTTCTTCATATAGATTTTTTTACCTTTTGATGTATCTGCACTTGCCGATGTCCCAATAAGTCCTAATCCGATAATAGCAGTAAATGCTACTTTTTGTAATGTTGTCATATTTTTCTTCCTTTTTATGTGATGTTTTTTTGACAAAATCATTATAAGCCCAATAAGATTAAAATAACTTTAAATTAATATTTTTATAAAAACTAATAATACATATTAATATACTTTTAAAATTATTTGTATATTTGTGATTACTTTTTGATAATCTTAAAATATGTTTAATATTTAAATCTAGTATTTTTTACAAATTTAAACTAAATTAATAATAACTTATTGTAAAATAATGAATGAATATTAATTCATAAAAGGGAGGTGTACTTAAAAAACAATATTACCATTTCATCAGAGTGAAAGTATATAGAGGGTATCACACCTTAAAGGAGTGCTTATGAGCAATAAAAATGAAAAAGTAAGTGTTAAAAAGCTTATTCTTTTCGTATTATGTATTGGGGCGTTGATAGGATTTTTAAGTTCTTATACAACGGCAGTTATTGTTGAAAAAACTGCAGGTAAAGAGTTTTGTGCACAATGTCATACTATGGAGCCTATGGCCCAAGCATACAGTATGGATGTACATGGTGGTAACAATAAACAGGGAATAGTAGTCAAATGTGTAGAGTGCCATCTTCCTCACAATACATTAATAGGGTATCTTTTTGAAAAGTCAAAAACAGGTATCCATGATGTATGGGCAGAGCTTACTTATGATAAAAGTAAGATTAATTGGGAAGAAAAAAGAAAGCACAGAAGTACATTCACATATGACAGTGGATGCTTAAAGTGTCATGAAAATTTACAAGATGCTACAATGGGGTCACCTAAAGCGTTTATCGCACACAAGGATTATTTTTTAAATAAGACAAAAAAATGTGTTGAATGCCATAAAAATGTAGGACATCAAAATTTAGGACACTATCTAAAAAAAGCAAGTTTAACTTTTAATAAGGAGGTCAAATAATGAAAAAATTATTTGTAAGTCTTGCCATTTTATTGGCGAGTACAAGCATATATGCTTCAGCAAATGAGCATATAGGAAAATTAGACACGGAACTCAAAGTAACAAGAGGCATGACAAAAGCGGGAAAAAGTTGTGTCGAATGTCACTCTAAAGTAACACCGGGGCATGTGCAAGACTGGAAAATGAGTCGCCATGCGCATGTTGGTGTAAGCTGTATAGATTGTCACTCGCTTAAAGCTGACAATCCTATGGCTGCACAAAACTGTCCAGGGGTAAAGGGAACAAAAATTTATGTATCTTCTTTAGTAAGCCCAACTACTTGTGCAAAATGTCATCCAAGTGAAGCAAAAGAGTTTACACACAGTGGACATGCAAGAGCGGCAATTCAGATACAATCAAAAGAAAGTATGATGGATTTGATGCATAAAATTGAAGGCAGAAATCATCCTGAATTAAAAAATTCTCCAGAAGCTACTGGTTGTATGCAGTGTCATGGTACAGTTATAAAACTTGATAAAGATAAAAGAGCAACAAAAGAGACATGGCCAAATTATGGTATTGGAAATGTTTATCCTGATGGTGGTGTAGGTAACTGTAAATCTTGTCACTCTGGACATAAATTCAGTATCGTTGAAGCAAGAAAACCAGCAGCATGTGCTAGTTGTCACTTAGGTCCAGATCATCCAGATATTGAGATTTACAACAACTCAATGCATGGACATATTTTCAATGCTGAGGGAAATACTTGGAAATGGGATTCTGCTCCTGACACTTGGGAACCAGGTGATTATAGAGCACCAACTTGTGCTACATGTCATATGAGTGGTGTTGGTGGTTTAAAAACTACACATAATGTAAGCAGAAGACTAAAATGGAATGTATGGGCACCGATTTCAAACTATAGAGATGGTGGTTATGAGACTGCTGCTACTGAGTATGCAAAAACTGGTAAATATACAAAAGGAAATGCTCTAGCTGGAAATCCAAAAGGACATGAAGCTGGTCGTGGAGAAATGGAACAAGTGTGTAAAGTATGTCATACAACAACACATACGAAAAATTTCTTTGCAATGGCAGATAAACACGTAGAGCTTTATAATACTTATGCTAAAGATGCTAAAGCAATGATTGATGATCTTAAGAAAAAAGGATTATTGAAAAAAGATAAATGGGCGGATCCTGCATTTAAAGTATGGTATCATCTATGGCATCACCAAGGTCGTCGTATGAGACAAGGTGCATTAATGGGTGGACCTGATTATGCACACTGGCATGGTGTATTTGAATTGCAACAAGATTTAAAAGAGTTGCAAAACATTTATGACGCTAGAATCAAATCTGGAAAAATTGAAGAGTAATTTTTCTTTTGACAAAAGGGAGTTTCCCCTTTTGTCACTTTGTATTTTTTTAAGATTTTTTCCAATAGAAATCTTTACAAAATAGAAATTGAAGGATTCAAATGAAATTATTCGTAGCATCGTGCATACTAGCACTCTCTTTAGAAGCACAAGAGGTGTTAGCCATAGTAAACGGTCATAAAATCACAGATGAAGTAGCACCAAAAAACTTCAAAGAGCTACCAAAAGAGCAGCAAAAAAAAATAATTAACAGACTTGTAGAAAAATATTTAGCTGCTGAGTATGCACTAAAGAGTGATGTTGTCAAAAGTGATGAATTTAAAAAAGTATATGCACATATTATTGGATATACACAAAAAAATCCTGATAATATTGCAGACCTGCTCAAAAAGAAAAAGATAAAAGGCTTTACAGAGGAGCAACTGCAAAGTAAAAAGGGTTTACTCGCTTTTGATTTTTTAGTAGATCAAAAAGCACAAACACTATCACCTCCAAAAGAGGAACTCAAAGAATACTATACTGCTAGAAAATATAAATATGACACGCCACATATGGTAGAACTCTCCTCTATTGTTGTCGATACAGAAGAAGAGGCAAAAAAAATATTGCATGAACTCCAATCAGACCATATAACATTTAATAAATTTTTTGCACTAGCAAAAAAATATTCAAAATCTCCTGATGCAATAGATGGAGGCTACCTTGGGAAAATTGCCGTAAGTGATTTGAATGATGTTATCAAAAAAGATATTATGCAACTCAAAAAGAGAGAGTGTACACAACCTATCAAAACAGAATTTGGTTATCAAATATACTACCTTATAAACAATATTCCTGAAGTCAATACAACTTTTGAAATGGTTGAAGATCGTGTAAAAGATGAATATACGCAAGAAAAAATTAAAGAGTGGGCTTTTAATACGATTACAAAATTAAAAAAAGAGGCAGCAATTGAAATTACTGTAAAGTAAATTCAACCATTGCTCACTATACAAAAGAAGATAGAGAAGATTATATCTTCCCTATTTTACAGAAACATCTTTGTTTCCATCTTCTCCAACTTTCATAAATTTAGAACCACCAACAACAATAGCAATATCGCCTTCTTGCCAAAAGATTGTTCTCCAAACTTGGTAATATATATGAAACATCACCCATATAATAATAACCCACATACTTAAGTGATGCAGTATTCTCACATCCATAATAGATGCTGTCTCAGTCGCTGAACCTACAACCCAAGCACTAAATGGAACAGTCCAGTCAGTAATAAGATGCAACATCCATGGCCACCATGCACCAATACTACTCTCTCCAGAAGCAAGTCCATGTACATACATTTGCAATCCAGTAAAAAGCATCCATGCTAACAATGCATGAAAAATAATAAAATACACAGCATTAAAGCTATCATTATGCGATGAATCAAAATTTTTGCGTCTGTTTAGTGTGACAAGATTTAAAAATACTTCCCAAAACTCAATAATATTCTTTTTCGTAGGCAACACTTTTTTATAATGCTTTTCAAAACGAGAAAAGAAAAAAAGATACGACACAATAATTGATGTAACATCAAATATAATAGCAACAATAAAATGCCCCCATCTATTCCACGCCATAACATACTTGTCTACTGCACCATCAGCCATAAAAGTTTGATAATAAGGATGTGCAATATAGAGTCCCGTAATCACAGCCGTTATCATAGAGACAACATTTATCCAGTGAATAAGGCGCATTGAAAATGTCATGCGTCTTACTCGTATTCTTTTATGACCTAATTTATCATCATACTCTACGTTTGTATTATTCTCCATAATAAACTCCTTAGATACTACATTGCGTATCTATTTTATAGACACCAAGTTCTTTTCCTTTTGTATCAACAACATGTACAGCACAAGCAATACAAGGGTCAAAACTATGGATTGTTCGGATAATTTCAAGTGGCTGTTCAGGATCTGCAACTTTCGTACCAATTAGAGATGCTTCATAAGCACCTAAACGACCTTTATAATCGCGAGGTCCTGCATTCCAAGTTGAAGGGACAACAGCTTGATAATTAGCAATTTTACCATTTTCAATTCTCACCCAGTGTCCAAGTGCTCCACGAGGTGCTTCTGCTAATCCTGCACCTTTTGTACTCACACTTACTTTATCAAAATCAAATTCTGTCCAAGTTGCTAAATCTCCACTTGCAGCATTTGCAGCCAACTCATCTACCCAGTCATGCATAACATCAGCCATCAATTCAGTTTCAATAGCACGCGCAGCTGTTCTTCCTATCGTTGAGAAAAGAACAGATACTGGTAAGTTCCCTCTTTTTAAGAAGTTTGTCACATATTTTGTAATTCTTTCATCACCCTTTGCATATCCTATAATCATACGCGCCAAAGGACCAACTTCTACACGCTTATCATCATATATAGGTGACTTAATCCATGAATATTTTTCATTTGTTTTCAAATAAGCCATTCCATCAGATTTTTTCTCTAAACCTGTATATTTTGGAATTGTTGTTCCATCGTATGGATGTTCTGGTGAACCTGTTCCTTCATACCATGAGTGCGTCACATCTTCTGCAATTTTTGAAGGGTCAATATCATGAACTTCTTTAATATTACCATCATAAATTACACCACTCGGGAATAAAAGTGCAGCACTGTAAAAGCCTGTATCATCAAGACGGAAATCTCCATAAGACATATAACTAAGGAGTCCTCCTCCTGTTCCACCAACACCTTTTCCTTTCATCAACTCTGTAAAAGTTGCCTTTGAGTCAGTAGCTTCATCAGCATACATAGTTCCAGCCATATATACATCAGGAAGATATGCTTGTTTCACAAACTTTGTCGTATCTTGCAATAATTGTTTAAATAAAGCAATTCTTGCAGGGTTTTGAATATCTTGCACACATGTAACACCACCAACAACAATAGATTGTGGATGAGGATTTTTTCCACCAAAAATAGCCTGCATTTTTGCAATATCTCTTTGCATATCAAGCGCTTTTAAATAATGAGCCACACCAATTAAATTCTGTTCTGGTGTTAATTTATAATGCTTATTACCCCAGTATCCATTTCCAAAAATACCAAGACGACCCTGTTTTACAAATTTTGCAACTCTATCTTGAATCTCTTTAAATGAAGTATGCCCTGCAATATACGGAACAGTACCAGAGATACTTGCCCATTTTTCAGCTTCAACAGCTGTTTTTTTAGGATCAGCCGAAAGAGCCGAAACAACATCTACAAAATCAAGTGCATGCAGATGATAAAAGTGTACTAAGTGGTCATGCATATATAATGCACCCTGAATAAGATTACGCACAAGACGAGCATTTTTAGGAATAGTTATATCAAATGCATCCTCTACAGCCTCTATACTTCTTTGGTAGTGTGTACCAGTACAAACACCACAAATACGCATAGCAAGCAACCCTGCATCGCGAGGATCTCTATCTTTTAAAATTGTTTCTATACCTCTAAAAAGTGTTGAAGAACTATAGGCATCTACGATTGTATTGTTTTCATCAATAACTGCTTCTATTCTTAAATGTCCTTCAATTCTTGTAATTGGATCTACGATAATATGTTTTTTTGCCATCTTAATACTCCTTGTTCTCTGTCTTACCTGCTAGTACACTTGCTGCTGCATGAATACCTATACCTATACTTGCCGCTGTTAAAAGTCCTAAACCAAACTCATCAACAGTTTTTTCAACACCACCAGTCGGTGCTTTTATTTTTGCATCTGCCATTGGTCTCTCATATGCGTACTTATCCCAAAAATCTGGCTCACTACAACCAATACACCCACGACCAACACCGATTGGCCAGTTGACACCTTCGTTATAGCGGACAATAGAACAGTTATTGAATGTCATAGGGCCTTTACAACCTACTTTATAGAGACAGAAGTTGTTTTTCGCACCTTCATCGCCCCACTCTTCTACATACTCACCTGCATCAAAGTGTGCTCTTCTTTCACAATTATCATGGATTCTATAACCAAATGCAAACTTAGGGCGTAAGAGTGAATCTAGTTCAGGTACCTGTCCTGTTAAAATATAATGAAGAATAACACCAACCATATTTGCCGGATTTGCAGGACATGCAGGAATATTAATCAGTGGTTTCCCCTTAATAACATCCATTACACCAACTGCCTGCGTTGGATTTGGTGCTGCTGCTGGAATACCACCAAATGTTGCACAACTTCCAACTGCAACAACAGCAGCTGCATGCTTAGAAACTCGTAAAAGATGATCATGCATTGTCTCTCCACTCGCACCAATCGTACCAAAGTTACCATCTAGTCCAAGAGGAATTGCACCTTCTACAAATAAAAGATATTTATCTTTAAAGTGTTCCATTGCCTCTTCAAGTTGTTTTTCTGCTTGATGTCCTGAAGCCGCTTGCAGTGTTTCATGGAATTCAAGAGAGATAATATCAAGTACAATTTCATCAATTTGTGGTCCATCTGAACGCAATAATGCTTCAGAGTTTCCAGCACAATCTGAAAGTTCTAACCAGATAACAGGAGCTCTGTTCATCAACAAAGCAGCATCTGCTACTAAAGGAGTGAATGAAGCAGGAAGCATTAACATTCCAGTCACCGCACTTGCCCATTTCATAAAATCTCTTCTCTCAATCCCTTGCATCTCTAAAACATCTGCAATCTCTACTCTATCTTTGACAGGTTGTTGTGATTTTAGTTCATCAATTCTTGCCTGACAAGTTTCAAATAACTTGTTATAGAAAGCATCCCCTTTATTTGTCTCAACTCGAGCACTTTTGGATGTAAAAAGTTTTTTTACACCTTCTATCTTATCTGCCATATCCAACTCCTTTAGTATTACAATTAATTATCACTGAACCTTAGTTCACTGAATAACAGTTCACTATATTACAAAAGAATAACTTAAATAAATATTATTTTATTAAACAAAAATAAATCTATCATATTCCTATGTATATTTGGAACAAAGCTTATTCAAGAAAAGATTCAATTATTAAAATTACAAATATCTTGTATTTTATTTTCTAATGTGTTGTACAGACGGAACAGACATCAAATGTCTTAAAAACAAACGCAGCTTCTTTTACTGAGAGTCCGACCATCGCCTTTTGAGCTGGTGAACTTTTCTCTTGTGTTCCACTTGATATATTCCATTGAGTAGGAGTTATTATTTCATAGGATGTAATCTTACCATTTTCTAATTTTACACGATGTATCAATGGTCCTCGTGGTGCTTCTACTACTCCTTCACCTCTTCCAGCGATATTTTTAAGAGGAGCACTTCTTACACAGGATTTTTCACTAATATCTATCTCTTCTAAAAGTTTTTTACAAGATATAAGTAGATAGGCAGTTTCATAAAAACGTGCAACAACCCGTGTGTATGCACTATCTTTAAACCTTCTGTGCATATTTTTTATAAGTTTAAACTCTTTTGCCATACATCTTGCCAATGGACCTGTCTCATAAAAACTATTTTTGTAAAGAGCATTTTTAGCATAACTTTTTTCATTTACTGCATAGGTATCTTGTGTCATTACATATTTAGGTAGTGCTTGAAAAAATTTTGTTCCTTTCATTTTTGTAACACGTGAAAACTGATGATCGCCCAAAATCATAAACCTATCATGAGCAAACCCTTTTTTATGCATTTGTAAGCTTATAAGTAATTGTTCTATTTGTGCAAAATTTCCTTCAAGTGCTGTAAACTCTTTACATGAATCAAAAGATAAAAATTTTTCAAGACTCACACCTAAAGTTTCTGATTCAAAATATCGAGATAGTTTTTCTAAAAGAATTTTTGCTTTTGTAAGATCCATATAAGTAAAGTCACTCGTAATACCTCCGGGAATCATATAGGAGGAGTGTGGCCACTGTCCGGCAAAAATAGCCAATATTTTTGTAGCCAATGAAGCACCATAGGCACCTTTTAACGGAGTATTGAAAAATTCTTGTGAATTTGAGAGTTCTTTGAGATGCGGTACTAGTACCAAATATATCCACTTAAAGTGATTTTGAATAATTTCCAGTATTAATGTTACTTCACGTATCTTTAATGCTTTTTGTGTTATCTCTATTGGAAAACCACTCTTTTTATAGGCATCTTCTATTGCTCTTACACTTGCCAACAGATGAGAATGTCCGCAAATACCACATACTCTAGGTGTAATTACCAAAGCATCCAGAGCACTTTTGCCCTCGAGCATCTTTTCAATACCTCTAAAGTGGGGAAATGCTATCGTTACAAAATCGACAACATTTTCTTTCATGTCAAAATAGAGTGATGCCTCACCCTCTATCTGCTCAATTATCGTTTTTGTAATCAATCAGAGGCTCCTCAAGTCTTTTTATATGAAATGTTTTAGCAATACCTGTAAGTGTAAGGTAGGCTCTTTTTGGTACGCCAAGTGGAGCATCTACCGGTATAGACATATTTGTTTTTGTCTCAAAAAGGTCTGTTCTTGGAAAATCACTCTCTGTACATCCAAAACAGGGTGTTCCAGATCTTGTTTTAGAGTTCACGCCATTCCAAAGAATTGTATTACATGAGCCGTGTGTCATCGGTGCACGACAACCCTGCTTGTAAAAAAGGCAACCCTCTTTTTGTCCAAAATCATCTGCATCAATTTTCCATTCAAAATACTCGTTTCTTGTACATCCGTGATGAACCAAAGAACTGTAAAGCTCTTTTGGTCTGTGTTCTTTGTCCAAAACAACAGGATGTTTATCAACAATCATATTAAGAGTAGAACCCAGCCATTCCGGATGAACCGGACATCCTGATAGGTTAATAATTTTTGCACTATATCCTTGTAATGGACCACTCTCTTGTTCTTCATTAAAAAGTATACCGGAATTCGTCTGAGGGGAACTGGCTTTAAATATACCGCCAAAACTGGCACAGGTGCCAACTGCTATAATATACTTAGCTTTTTTTGCATAATAATGCAGCATAGTATCTACAAAAGTATCTGCTCTTTTTAACGATGGATCATATGCTCCTTCAAATATCAAAATATCACAGCTTGTTTTACACTTTGCCATTTCAGACAAAGTCTCTTTTGCGGGCAAAAGAGGATGATATAAAAATTCTATCTTTTCTAAAAGCTCCTCTAAATATTCTAAGTTTAAAAAGGAGTGGGCATTCCCGTTACATGTAAGGCCCTGCAGCCAAAAAATTTTTAATTTATGTTCTTGTTTTGAGTGCATTGTAAATGTTCTCGGAGATAGACTGTTTATAATCATCCAATGGTTCAGGAAGAATTTTCTCACCGTAAAGAAAGACCATTCCACCCAAATAACCCATAAACAAGCCAAAAGCTGAGAAAAAATCCTGATCATGCAACTCACCAGAGGCTACACCGTTTTCAAAAAATATCATCATTTCAGTGATAAAAGGAGAAACACATATCATCCCCTCACACCCGTCTTTAAAGACTTCTCTGTTAGAAAGATAGACACGCAGAAAATACTCTATCATCTCCGGTCTCTCTTTGGCTGTATCAAAATACATAGAGACAATCTGTTCAATTTTTTCCTGTGTACTGGCGTCACTCTCATTAATTGCACGAATATTTTTTCCAAGATATTCTGATATGTACATAATCAGTTCTTTCGCCAAAATATCTTTTGAGCTAAAATAGTTATAAAAGTTACCTACACTCATACCGACTTTTTTCGCAATATCCGGAATGGTTGTTATATAAAATCCGTTTTCAGAAAAAAGTTCCAATGCTGCAGAAATTATTCCGTTCTTACGTTCTTCTTTTGTTGTTCTTGCCATAGTCTTCCCAAAAATATATTTTCTGATTATAGCACCTTATTGGTTTTAGTGCAAAATATCAGGCTGAAAAATAGCGTATAGAAGCAAAACCGTAAACAGATGTTTGTTCTATTTTTTCAACTTCTGACTGAGACACAATGCCTCCAAGTGC